>Ga0307373_10001012_pt1 | contig 53389 bp, 49 predicted proteins | sample OX2MG_FD_202534 | JGI IMG/M metagenome (GOLD analysis project Ga0307373, IMG submission 202534) | Soil microbial communities from Risofladan, Vaasa, Finland - OX-2 | ecosystem: Environmental > Terrestrial > Soil > Coastal area > Acid sulfate soil | place: Finland: Risofladan, Vaasa | collected... | reverse complement strand
CCTTCAACCCCCGCGTGCGCGGGGAATACCCCGTATCTCTGCAAGATGCGGGTGGTGGTGAACTTCAACCCCCGCGTGCGCGGGGAATACTGGAAATTCGCTTGATCAGCCCTGCGGCGCTCCCTTCAACCCCCGCGTGCGCGGGGAATACCGGTGAGCAGTGAATTTTCCCGGCTTGTGGAGCCTTCAACCCCCGCGTGCGCGGGGAATACGTCGCGAAGGCGCGAATGTCTTTAAAGGATACCCTTCAACCCCCGCGTGCGCGGGGAATACCCAGAGAGTTAGCGGGAAATAGTCCAAGCCTGCCTTCAACCCCCGCGTGCGCGGGGAATACCAGAGAATATGCCTTAGAAGCCGCACTCATTGCCTTCAACCCCCGCGTGCGCGGGGAATACTTAGCTGAGATCGAGCAAATGTTCAAGTATCCACTTCAACCCCCGCGTGCGCGGGGAATACTGATGCACTTGCCATCGAGCTCCATCAGTTCATCTTCAACCCCCGCGTGCGCGGGGAATACAGCAAGACATTGAATGAGCTGCGGCGCGCATTCCTTCAACCCCCGCGTGCGCGGGGAATACCCATCCGAAGAACTTCATATTTATTAGTCTATTGCAGGTCTCGACTCCCGGTGCCGACTGATTTTCGTATGGCGATAAGCGGCAACCCATCGTTGTCGATGACGTGATATCGGTGTTGTCCATAGGTTTTTATGGCAATCCCTAATTCTGTTTTTACTGGATAGACTGCCATAGCCGCCTGCGGATGTGATTTTTCCACTGCATCCCATATTTCAACGAAGCTGCGTTTAGAAAGCACACCAACAAATACCCCGGACCTGACTTCCAACATGCGCCGGCTCAACTGACCGTAGAGCCGCGGCGAAGCACCTTCCAGATCAATGAGTACCATTGCCATCAATTACATCTTTGACAATTTCAATAAGGTTCTCCGCCAGTCGCTCCGCGACAAATAAATCCCGGCAGCCATGCCGTGTACGCCCTTCAATACGCAATTCAGATTCTGCCGCCAAGCGAAACGCCAGAGGGACGACGGTTTTGAATTTCACGGTATCGGCCATGTCGAATACAAAACTTCGCCGATCACCATCGTGGATGAACCCGATGGCCGGACTGTACCCGAGCGCCAAGATGACGGCTTCCGTGAGACCGTAAAGCGCGGCCGTAGCCACATTGATTGCCTGGTTGAGCGGGTCGGTTGATGATCTGTCACGCGGCGTATGGATTACGCCGTATTGATTCGCGAGCTGCTGATAGATGGCACGTACACGCACGCCTTCCAGTCCGCGTAACTGTTCAATACTACGAGCAGTCGGCGCTTCCTCCCCGAACATGCGTCGCCATATCCGGCGTGCACCTATAAGGCGTTTGACTGGATCAACGCGCATCGCGGCTTGAAACAGCAAGGAACGCCCATCCCCGTAGGGCTGGCCGGCGGCGTATAGCCGTGTCCCGGCCTCGCCTGTCCAGAGGATGAGCGCACCTTCCAGTCCGCACAACGCAACCGCCGCATGAGTGATGGAGCATCCCGGTCCAAGGGCGAGAACCGCAGTCCGGCCAACCGGAATCTGCGTTTTCACATCAGCGCCGACCGCAACCAGCGCGTGCCCATCCCGCTCAATACGAGCGTGCTCCAGGAACACGAAACTGATGCGCTCGGACACGGGCACCCGATGCGGCAGCGCGTCACGCATTAAATTGTTAAAGAGCTGTGCTTATCCGAACAGTGCCGGATCAATCCATGCCTTCACCTGATTCTCAGGTGCCCAATAGGGAGGGTGCACGGCCAACGGCATCTCGACGGCATTGTCGTAGGCCCAGGGCGAAGCCCGTAGCTGCCAGCGAGTTGCCGCAGATTCATCTGGCACGATGCTGAACGACAAAACCCGACCTAACCCGAGCCTGATACGCGGGCCAATATGGGTTATATAGCCGGTATGAGGATCGAGCAGATGGGTTAGTGCGTCTTCATCGCCAACGCACCAGGCTGTCAACGCGGACACATTCCGGGTTGGCACAAACTTGTAATACTGTTTCAACTCACCACGCACCGTGTCAATCTTGCCGGCGTAGGGCTTGAGTGTGGCGCGCGAACGCTCGGCGCCGTGGTTTTCCTGAAGGTAAGCTCGGTCCCCCAGCTCAACCGATCCTTGCCGGACCTCGTTGGTAATACTGACTGGATCAACCTTACGTGTCCAAAGGCGCATGCCAGTCGCCCATACCTGATCCGGTATCAGCACACTGGCTTTCCAGCACCAAGCACGCACACGCTTCGCACGTTCCAGTGGTAATACCAAGGAGTCCGAAAGTTCCCGTTCGGTCATCTCAGGCTTGGCGCGTCCGCGGCGGATTTCGTCGCGTGACATAGCATAGGAGACGAGCGCATCCAGATGAATGGGGTGAGCTGGCTCCCCCATCTCCACCACTGTCCAAGTGAGTTTAAGAGGTTGCATATCAGGCCGCCTCGTCTTCAGGCTGCTCACGCGGCGTGAAGAACTCGACGATCCCCTTGTAAGTGCAAGCCGCAATCCCATCCTGTGCGGACTTCACGTAGTTTTTAAGCGCCGGATTCAGGTTGGCACCCTCACCCGCCTGCTCGTTGTCAAACACCGGTAGCCCACCGTTGCCGTTCACAAGCTTGAGGTTGGCGGTGAACTTTCCGCGGCCGTTGCTGACCTTGCCGCCGAGCGCCTGGTCACGTACCAGATCCCGCAGCGCCAAGAGCATCATCCCCACATGTGCTTCAGTCGCGTCTTCGGCAAGATCGATGCGGAAATACATCGGTGTGCCGGCGCGGATAGCTTCGTATTCCAGCCAGTTGGCAGTACTGGTCTTCTTGGTCTGTTCGCCGACCGGCGCATCCTTAGTGGCCTTACGGCTCTTGGTGTTTTCGGCGATGCCCGCTTGGTAATCCGCGATGGCCTTAGGAGCATTGCCGATCGATTGGTTGACTTCATCAGCGCGCAGTACGCGGGCGGCATCGTCAACCCGGAAAAAGGTGAATTCCTCGATCAGGTCATGACCCCTCGCGGGACGCGATTCCTGGGCAGCTTTGTCATACACGATGGGCTGAAAGGTCTCCGCGGTAGTCTCTGCATACGCGGCCGGCACCAGTTTGGCATCGATGGTGCTCGCAATCACCGGCACCAGGTCACTGACGCGCAAGCGCGCACGCAGCATGCGGACGCCGCCGCCAAACAATCCCATATAGACGTTGTCACGCGCACGGTTGATCTCCTCGACAGTGCTGGTGTTCTCTGGGCGGCCACCGACCGCACCGCTGGTCAGTCCGACATACAGCGGCACCGTGAGCTTCTGCTTGTCGGTGACGATCTGACGGATGACCATGGCCGCGGCCTTGCGGCGCAGCCGGCCCTTGATATCGTTGGCCGGAAAGAATGGCACGCTATCGATGCCGATGCGCGTAATAACCTTCTGACGCATGGTGCGGGTGAGGTTCTTGCGTTCGTTGCCGCCATCACTGGGGGCAGCACAATGCAAGGGTGAAGTAAGACGGAGGATGCCTTCGATGTACATGATGATCTCCTGAGTGAGCTAGTTGTAACGATGAATCAGTGGGTGATTGGTTTGACGATGGGATCCGGTCGCTGTGGCTCTTTGGCGTACAGTAAAGCGGTCAAAGCCCAGCGCTCACCGTAAGTCAGGCGCATAAGGGTTTCGACATGCGCGGCAATCTGCGGATCGGTCAAAGACCATTCATGCAGCTCCTTGCGCAACGTACCCTGATCTAGGCGGTCGCGATCGCGCGAAAGCACGATGAACGGGCTTTTATACGGGGCACCGCGCTTGCCCTTGCTGCGCTTATCATTCAGCGCGGCGGTCAGTACTTCGCAGGCTTTCAGCCCGTCGCGTAGCGACTGGACGCGAATGGTCAAAAGCTGTTCCCCGGCGCGTATCTGGAAGACATCCTGGCGTGTGTTGACTGGCGAGCGCCACACGACGTGCTGTCGCTGCTGATCACCCTGCAGGAATATCCAGGGAGGTTTGGGTGGATTGAGCAGCCAATAAGCCAGGTGATTATTGCTGGCGGCTGGAAACACGCCGGATGAGCACATCACGGTCTTCAGGTATTTCTGTGTGAACGGACGGCTGTTGCCCGGGACGCACCACACGCAATGGCACCAGATGCAGAGCGTGTCACTTTGTGGCGCGCGCAGGTTGGGCCAGTCGGTGAACGACTTGATGGCTTGCGGATCGCGCGGGTATGGCATGACCGGATCACCCTTCGCATGTTGGGTTCCACAGAGTGCACAAGCACCGGCGCTAGTCGCCACACGGCCTTTCACGGGACGCTTGCCGGTGGCACGCACGGCGACTTCGGATGGGCTGACGGTTGTATTCATGGCATCACCCGATATAGGCGCGGTTGGATTGGGTCTTGCGCATGTGCATGAACGCTTCACCCTGCAGGTTCTTGAGGATGCGGCCATAGCCGCGCGAGGTGAGATTGCCCACTGACCAAATACCTTCAAGGTTTGCACAACACACGAAGCCCACATCCACGAGCGTGGCATATTCGTTGGTGGTGCCGGTAGTGGTCTGGATGCGCAAGCCGCGCGGGCGGATCACATCCACAAGTTCAAAACTGAGATGTAACTTGGTATCAAACCAATCATCCGGCATTTCCATTAGGCCATGATGGCGGTCGAAGGTGACTAACCCCTTAAGGACGCGTTTCTCGATGAGATAATTGATTTCCATGTCGAGAGCTTCTGGGCCACGGCGCTTGAGCACCAGCTCGCGGATCCAGTAGGAGCGCGGAATGTTGTCCACGGTGCAGTCGATGGTGTGGGTCTCAACTTCGGCCCTGGCCACACTGCCGGTCTCGCTGGATACCGACTGCAGGATGAGTCCCATGTGCTGGTACAGAAGGTCTGAAAGCTCCTCATCGAAAGCCACTCCCACCCAGGTCTTGCCACCGATGAAGCGGACTTTGGGAATGCCTTTACTGGGTTTGCCATCGGGATCACGGTGGAACAGGGCCGGAGCCTCGCCGATGACTTTTGCAACCAGTTCCCGAAAGCGGCTGACATGCAGGCGTGAATGGCCGGTGATGCCGATACGTAACACCAAAACCTTTGTGCTCATGGCTTTATCTCCAGCAAATTGGTGGTTTTGTGCTATTCTTGTCTAATCCTGAATAGACACGTTTTAATGTATAGTGCGTTTTAGTGTAGCACAAGAAAACAACTTTGGAAGTAATTCAATAATAATTGTATGAACCTCACCCTAACCTGTGATACCGGCCTGCTGGAGCAGGCAATCCCCGGCTGGAATGGGCTGGGGAGCGCCCGTGGTGCCCGCAGCCAGGCGATCCTGTCGGCCCTCGAACGGGCTGTCGCCCTGGACCTGAAGCCCGCTGAAACTCCTGTCAATGGTCATGCACGTTATAAAGCGACCCTGTACCTGCCCGACGGAATGGCAGCCCAATTGGTGGCCCTCACCGAGCGCTACCGGTTATCTGAGCCTGCGGTCGTCCGCGGACTGCTGGCCGCGATGGGCACGGCCGGACAGTCTGGACTCGAATCCACACCAATCCCTGTCAACCACCCTATCGCCAAACTCAATGCCGCGTTACGTGCGCTTGGCGAGAAAGCCGAAGACAGGCCTGAACAGGTCGCCATCTATGACTATCTGTGTGACAGCCTGGTCAACCGCGCCATCGGTATGGTCGAGGCCGGTACCGGTGTCGGCAAAACGCGTGCCGAGATCGCAGCCGCATGCACCTGGGTCAAGGACAGTGGTAATTCACTGTGCATCGCCGTGCCCACACTGGTACTCATCCGCCAGGCGATCGTGGAATATGGAAACCAGAAACGTGTGCACCGCCATCTTCCGCCCTTGCGCGCCATCCGCGGACGGCGTGAATTCATATCCCAGGAAGCGGTGGATCTCGCGCTGAACGACGAGGTTCTGGATATCGATGCAGGCGACAGAAAGTCTGCGGAAGACTGGCTACGGCGCGGCCAAGGCAAGACCCATGAATTCTTTCCCTGGTCTGCCGATAGCCTGGAACGCGCTGCACCAAGCCTGCCGATCGACGAGCTGCGCCTGAATGAATTCACAGACAAGACCGACGCGGGCTATCGCGCCTACAAGGCCCAATTCAGCCGCTCTGATGATGATGCGCCCGAGATCCTGCTGTGTACGCACGCCATGCTCGCCCAAGACGCGCGGATGCGGATGCGCGCCATCGGACGCGATGAATCCTTTCAAACCATCCAGCAGGAAATATTTTCTGCGCTTAAGCAACTCACGGCGGCCAGCAAAGCTGGTGAAGACAAACCCGAGCTTGTCGATGCCGTCCAAGAACTCAAGGCCGGCCGCGGACGGCTTGCGCACGACCTGTCGCTCGATGACATCGGACTTCTGCCGCCCTATGCCGCGCTGATCGTGGATGAAGCACATCTTTTGGAAGAGACTTTTGCTAATGCACTATCGGACTATGTCTCACTGCGTGCGCTGATCTGGGCGATGCACGCCTACCGCAATGCCGGCGGCGGGTTACCCGCTTCAGTCATCACCGAGGCCGACAAGACCGTGCGGCGACTTACCGAGATTGGCCATGCCGGTCAATTCCTGTCACTCGCACGCGGCGACGGGTACGGCGCGGTACATGCGCAGCTCGCCCGCCTGCGTGCTGACATCAAAACCGCTTTTGGCAACCCACGGGCTGCAGACAAGAAACGCAAGCGCTATGCCGTCGAAATTACCCGGGCGCTCGCGGTAATCGGTGCGGCACTCAAAAACGGCCGCGGCTATATCCATTTTTCATCGACGCGTTCTTATCCGCAGGTGTATGTCGGGCCATACAGCGTGGAATCCACATTGCAGACCCTATGGAATCAGGTAACCGCCGGCGCCTGTATTTCCGCGACGCTCTATACGGAACGCAGCGATGGCTATTCATCCACGTACCAACGGGTACTGCTCGGCATCGATGCTAGCCAAGCCCGTGAATACCGCCCGCTGCATGTGCGCTGGACTCTTGACCCGGTGCGTGTGTACACCCCGGATCCTGCAAACCCTGAGTGGCTGCTGCCGCCCTCTATTAAAGATGAAGAGGACGTCACCGAACGCTGGCTTGATGAAGTGGCTTTGATGCTGCGGAATATCCACCAGACTTCCGCCGGCGGCTGCCTTGCGCTAATGACCAGTTATGCCGCAGCCGAAGGGATAGCAGAACGTTTGATGGACATCAGCCAATGCCTGGTTGTGGCTCGCGATACAGTATCGGCACGCCAGCAACATCTAGCCTATTGCCGACTACTGGGAAAAGAAGGAATCAAGCCGCTGTGGCTCGGGCTGCGGGTCGCATGGACCGGCATCGATGTCGGCGGCCATACGGACGAATGGCTATCTGTCACTGGAAATTTACTGCCGGCGGACAAGGATAACGTGCTCACGGATCTCGTGATTCCGCGGCTACCCTACATGCTCAACCAGAGCCTGACCTTCCGCTGGCGTGTGAAGAATCGCCCGCATTTCCCCTGGGCGACGCTGGACGCCGCCTTCCTGTTCAAGCAGGGACTGGGACGCTTGATCCGACGGCCTGGCTTGCCCAACAATCGGCGCATCTTTGCGCTGGATGCGCGGCTCGTGAAACCCGATGGCGAAGCCCAACGCGCGCTGTTCTGGAATACATTACAGCGCTACCATAACAGATCTGCGCTTAAACTAGATACGAACTGAAATTGGATATAGCCTGACCGGCATGGAGATGCAACGTACCGGCAGGCGGGAATAAATCCACGCGGCCACCAGAGGGTAGGCTATCTGCCACGTCCTCACCATTGATATAAATATCCGGCTGGCAAGGACTGCCAACGCTACCGGCATCCCGATACACAATGATATGCCCGGTACTTGGAGAGGGTGCGGAATACTTTAGAATATGGGTGCTAGGCATGCGTTGTGTATCCTGCAGCGCGATGGGTGCCGTTGAACAGCCAGCCATCAAAACCATAATAAACACTACGGTCAAGATCTTCATGTCATTCTCTCTTAGTGAGGGATATGGGCGGCGGCAACCCACCAGAGTCATAGCCGCTGATCGCCTGAACATGCGGCCAGCCGGCTGCGGTGTAGCTGGCCAGACAAACTCGAAACTAAAGCCAGCGATGGCCCGGCACGGTCTAGATGCGGAATGCCACCGCCAGCTATCACCTGTCTACGTATCTACAAGTAGACACGCAGTCGGCAATGCGTTGAAACAATCGCTCGCTGTGTGATACCGTAACTCCTTGTTAATGAAGGTTAATTAATTTTTTAAGTAACGGTCCGCTATCCTTGGCAAGTCACACGCGACCGCAATACGCCGCCAATCGTTGTGCCGGCGCCTAAAACGCCCGATGCTAGCTCGAGCTCATGACACCTGGCAATATCAAATTGAGTGGGTGCGCCTTGCGAGAGTTGAAGCGCATCGAGCCGTTCGAGATTTATACTGTTTCGCCATGAAGGTTGGTCTTCGCAAAGAGAGTTTTGTGTACAACGTATACAAAAGTTCATTTGTTCACTAGTTAGTTAGCCCAAGGGGAGTGAATTAGAAATGAGCAATGAAATTGCTTTGTTGGTAACACGCATCTCTACATTGATCTCCGCATCATTCGCCCCCTTGGTGGTAACACTCATCTCTGCATTGATTTCCGTATCATTCGCCTTCTCGTGGGGCGATATACTGCACATGGAGCACCCAGATCTAAAGCCGTACAAGTGGGGTTACTTTAACGGCTGGATGGGAGTGCTCATCGGGGGTGTGACTGCAATTATGGAATGTGTGAAGTTATGGAACACATATGATAATTACTTTCCGATTAATCATGACATAGATGTCATAATGTTAGTTTATAGTGCTCTTGTAGTTATTTCTTGCATATTTATTATCAAAAGGAACAAGTGGGGTTGGATAGTTGGAATCATTCTGCAAGGTAACCCAATTCTGTGGATCATAAATGGCATTTATGTGAACAATCGTTGGTCCGAATTGAGTGGGCTAACTCTTAACACTATTGGTCCCAGCTTTAATAAGAAACCTCTGGCTGTTAGAGCGCTTGTTATAGGTTCAATATTCTGGATATTTGTCGTGTTGGTTTTCGTCTTTGTATTTGAGCCTTTTAGAGATTACGTAATTGAAAATGGCTGGACTCAATATTGGTGGCTGGTAGCAAAAATTATTATTTTTCCACCTTTAGTTGCAGTTGTCGGTTATTTCTTGTACTCCAAATTAGTTCGGCCGCAAAAAATATGAAATTCTATAACAGCATGTGAAATACAGGGTCGGGTCGAGGCCATTCGGTTATGTGAGATCCACTCAACCCATCCTCCGGCACTGTCATCGAGACTGGCCTTACCGTGTGCCGTCCGCGAATGATGGCCGCGCATAGTCCAAAATCGGGATTATGAGCATCTACCTACAGTCGACATACCTGCCGATTTATACCGTGCAAACAATACTTCCACCGCCCGTTCCAGCAACTGCCACCGCCAATCGCTAATCTGATTCGGGTGCACCTCAAAGCGCTGCGCCAGCTACGAAAGCGTCTGTTCGCCTTTCAGCGCTTCCAGTGCCACTTTCGCTTTGAACCGCGCCGTATGTGTCCGTCTTGACCGTTTCATGAATCTACCTCCAAACGCTTAGGGTAGAGCCGCCAATCCGCTTACGCTAGTGTCCAGTTTTTGGGGTCTAGCTCAGTCCAGCTCAGGCATCGCCGGTACCGTGACGACTGCCTGCTTACTCAACAGTGAACGCATGCGCTTAGGGTCCCCCTTGCTGGCGCTTCTAGCACCATCGATGTCCCCGGCACCATAAAATTCATAGTGCGTACCATCCGTAAAGAGCAGAAATATCTGGAAACGGGCGTGGGTGTTCTCAGTTACCACCACGCCATCCAGAGTCTTGCCAATAATCTCCTGGAGCGCTGTGTCCAATTTGTCGATGTTTATGCAAGGCATCATCAGCTCCGCATCATCGCCGACACGCGGACGTGCCAGGCATGCGCTTCGGAGTGCGCGTTCTTGTAGTCATCCCCATCGCTCATGGAAGTGGCGTCCATAAAACATATTTTGAATACACAGTCCTCCGGAATCATTGCCAAAACACTAAGATCAATGCGCTTGGCTATACCCTGGTCATCCGGCGTCCGGACTACACCACTCTCCACCCTGGCACCGGTATCTGTCTGGCGTGCCGATGCGGCTACCTCGTCCCCATCCTCGATGATGGAAGATTTTTCGATGTCGGCAGCATTGAGAACGAAATACTTAACACTTCCGTCAATCTTTTCAGGATCTACGGTGACGAAACAGAGCTTACATTTCTTCTCGTCGATGGCGATGCCACAGAGTCCGTCAATCCCTATATACCTGACTGATTTAGCAAATCCAGGGGTAGTGTCGAATACCTCATCTATTTCCTTCATCTGGGTGGCGATACGCTTGGCGTTGCCTTTCATGGCAACAGCCCTGATGACTCTGATTATCACGATCAGGATGATAAATGCTATGAGCAGTTTCCAGGCGATGTTCATAAGTTGTCTGTACTCCAGTATTCCCGAATGGTGTCGTTAACATTCCGATTCACATCCTGAACTACAATCCCCGGTGCTATATCTCCAAATTAATATTTATATAAACGTTTTAATGCGGCATGGGTAAATGCTGACACGCAAACGGATGAAAAGGCGCGGACGTGACCGGCGCTTACTGCGAATCATCCGTGCCAAAACTATAGCGGATGCCGCCAAACCACTGATTGCCGCCCACATTCAAATGTTGCAGGCTCACACTGAATCCTAAGCTGTCGGTCACGCTAAACAACAGCCCAATCAGTATCCGGTTGTCGTTGCTCTGGTTGGACTGATTCTTGTCATGCAGAAAACCTGTCTGCACCTGTAACCAATTGTTCGCCTGGACCTTGTATACCAGGCCACCGGCATAGCCGTTTTGCTTGACCCGTTCACCACCGATCGGGTTCAACTCCTGCCCGCGCCACAACAACACCAGCGCCAAGTCTTGATCTGGCTGCACCTGGCCATGCACCACGACACCGGCATCGTATTGGTCCTGGTTGCCGGTACTGGCTAAAAGATGCGTGTAATCGGCTAAAAATGAGAAGTTATCGCCTAAAGCCCACGCAAAGGTGGCGCTCGGCCCATGCGCGGAAAAGCCGGTGTCGGTTTGATGTGCATACCCACCTTCCAGGTAATCCCAGTTTGGCGCGTCGGCGTGCGACGGCAGACTGACCAGAAAGCAGATGAGCCCGAAGATCAGACTGAGGGTTGGTGTCAGTGCGCGCGTGATTTTAAGCATGTGTATTTCCTCCCGAGTGCCGCCAGCAGGATGCCAAACAACGTGAGCCATCCGAATGCACCTGAACCCGAACTGCCGGCTGTTGTGCCTGGAGGGTTTGTGGAGACTTCCGACACCACTACCGTCACGGTCGCTGACTTGGAAACCGCCTGCGTGACGGTATCGGTTGCTGTATACGTGAATGTATCGGTACCTGAATACCCTTTGTTTGGTGTGTATGTGAAGCTGCCAGACGCCGTGACACTGAGAGTGGCATTCGCTGGATTATCCTGCACCGCGTAACTCAATGGATTTCCCAGTGCGTCTACGCCCGCTAAGCTTCCTGTCAGTACCGCGTCAGTCGCATCCGACATCTGCATGGCCTGCGCGCTGGGCGCGGTGTTGGCGGGTGGTGTAGTAGCCAGCACAATCAGCGTGATACTGGCGGTATTAGATGCCAGGCCGGTATCGGCGTCGGTGAGTGTGAAGGTGAATTGATCCTGGCCGGTGTAGCCCGTTGCCGGCGTGTACACAAAGGTTCCATCGCTGGCATTAAGTGTGAGCGTGCCGTGTGCTGGCTGCGTGACGGCTTGGTAGCTGACGCTAGCGTCTTCAGCTTCTAAACTTGCGAGCGAGCCCGCGATGGCGGTGTCTTGATAACCTGAAACACTCATGGATAGCGCTGCCGGCGATGCCGGAATGACACGGATGTTCACGGTGCCCGGGGTCGAACTGTTACCGTTTTCGGTCACGGTATAGGTGAAGGCGTCGGTGCCTGTAAATCCTGTCGTGGGCGTGTAGGTATAGGTACCGGCTGTGAGCGTGAGTGTGCCGTGCGCGGGTTGGCTGGCAGCGGCAAAACTGGCGCCGTCAGCAGGCGTTGCCGGCAAGGTGCCGGTGATAGCGGTTCCGACCGTGGTCGAGATGGAAAAGGTGGCAGCCGACGGCGGCAACTGACTTTGTGGGGCTTGCGGACTGACACTGATGACGACGCTGACTGGTGCTGAGGTCTGGCCGTTGGCCGTGACGGTGTAGGTAAACATGTCTTCACCGGAAAATCCGCTGGCCGGTGTATAGGTGAAACTCCCATTATCACCAAGGCTTAGTGTGCCGTGCAGCGGTTGGGTGACGATGGCGAACTCAAACGGCCCGGATACCGCCGCACCCACGAGCGTTCCAGTCACCGGTGTATTGGCCGAGGTTAGTGCGCTGATCAAAGTGGCGGTGGGCGGCGTCGGCAAGACCGTGACCGATACGGTTTGTGAGGCGGAGGTGGCTCCGGTGCTGATGTCTTGCAGATCGTAGGTAAAACTGTCGGTTCCCGTAAAACCGGCGGCCGGCGCGTAGGTCCATTGACCGGTGACGGGGTTAACCGTCACGCTGCCATGCGAAGGCGCTTGGGCCAGATTGAACAACACGGTATCGGCGCTGGTACCGATGCCCGGAAACACGCCGCTCAAGGTGGTGCCCGAGATTGCGGTGACCGAGATGGGTGATGCCATCGGCGGGGTGGTGGTCGCGATTGCCGCGAGCGTCGCTATCTCGACACTGGCCTGAGATGAGGTTAGACCGGTCGCGTTGCTGGTGGCAGTGAACGTGAACGAGTCCTGACCAACGTACCCGACCGCCGGGCTATAGGTAAATGTCCCGGCCGAGGCATCGGTGAGTTGCACTTGTCCATGGGACGGTTGTGAGACAAGTTGGAAGTGGAATGTACTGCCATACGGATCGGCGGCGGCTAACTGTCCCGTGAGCATCTCGCCTGTGTACGCATTCAGTGTGAGATTACTCGCCACCGGAGGTTGGCCGTTGCCGGGTAGCGCACTCACCGTGAATATGACGGTGGCCGGCGCTGAAACCTGTAGGGTCTTGGTGTCGGTCGCGGTGAAACTGAATGTGTCGGATCCTGTGTATTGCGCCGACGGGGTGTAGGTGAACGCGCCATTACTCGAGCCGCTATCCAACGCCAGTGTCCCGTGACTTGGCTGGGTGGCAACACTGAACACCAGAGTGTTCCCAGCAGAGTCAGCGGCCATCAACATGGCGTGAAACGGAACACCCTGGTAGACGCTGAAATTCGCGCCACTGGCGGTCGGCGGCAGTCCAGAATTTACCGCCTGGACGGTGAGTGTGACCGTCGCGGTGTTTGATGCGAGTGTGGTCAGAGAGTCGGTCGCCAGGAACGTGAAACTGTCAGCACCAGTGTAGCCGTCCGCCGGCACATAGGAGAACCCGCCGCCGCGTTTCACCTGTAACGTCCCATGCGATGGCTGACTCACCACGCTATATATAAGTGGGTCACCCTGCGCCTGAGCGGCTGGAAGCGTCCCGGTTACCGCGCCACTGAGCGTCAGACTTACATTTGAAGCAACCGGTGGGCTGGCTGCTGGGCCGGTTCCGTTGAATAACATCGGTTGCACCGTCACCGTCACGGTTGCGGTATTGGATACCAGCCCGGTCACGCTGTCGGTACCGGTGAAGGTAAACGTGTCGGTGCCAAAATAACTCGGCGTTGGCGTGTAAATAAACGCGCCACTCGCGGCACTCAGCGTCGCTGTACCTTTAGCGGGTTGTGTGAGGATGGCGTACGTGACCGGATTGCCGGCGGCATCGCTGACTGAAAGTGTGCCACTCAGTACTTGCCCCTGCATTATTCCGATGCTCATATCCGCGGCAACCGGCCCGGGTACCACCCCGCCTGTGCCAAAGACCGTGAGGTAGACCGTGGCAGTATTTGATACGGCATTAGTGACCGAGTCGGTGGCTGTGTAGGTGAAACTGTCGGTCCCTGAAAATCCGTTCGTAGGCGTGTAGGTGAAGGAGCCGTTCGAACTATTGAACGCCAGCGTGCCATGCGCGGGCTGGGTCTGGGCGGCATAGGTCAAGGCATTACCGGCTGGATTTCCCGCGCCGACCGCGGCACTCAGCACCTGCCCTGCGGTCAGGCTGAAGTACAGAGGCTGCTGCGCGAGTGGTGGCAGACTGTTAGCGTCCGTGACATTAAACACCAGTGCGGCTTGCGCCGAGATCACATGCGTCGTGGTATCGGTCGCGGTGAGCAGCGCGGTGTAGGAACCCGGCGCCGTATTGGAGGTGATATAACTAAATCCGCCTTGTGCGGTGAGAGAAAACGTGCCTTGTGAAGGTGGCGTGACTATCTGATAAGTCAGAGCATGTCCGTTGGTGACGCTGAACGCCAAGCGTCCTACCAGTGTTCCGGTTTGGTAAGCGGCATACAAGGCAGTCATGAGCGTCGGACCGGATGAGGCATCCGGTAGTACCGTTACTTCCACGCTCGTGATGGACGAGGTGGTACCGCTGGCTGTGGCCGTCACACTCACGCTGAAACTGTCGCTACCTGTAAACCCGTTATTGGGTGTATACACAAAATGACCGGTGAGTGGATTTAAACTCAGAGTCGCATTAGCCGGCTGACTGTCGATGCTATAGGTGAGTGAAGATGTGCCCGAGACAGATGATGCCAAGGAGCCGTGCGTGGCTTGATTTTCATAAGCGGTGATCTGCAGAGATTGGATTTGCGGGGGCGATGCCGATATACCGCTGCCGTTGGCTTTTCCAAGATACACGCTGTTACTGTTGCCAACAGCCAATAGGACCTGATTGCCGGCCACTAAGGACACCGCCTCCTCGCCCGCCGGAAATCCGGCTGTCGTCCAATCGGTTTTACCATTAATTGAGGTGCCGATACCTTGGGAGAACATGCCGGCCGCGTACACCGCGGAATCGTAATCCGCGAGGTCGAATAATTGCCCGGTCAGTGACTGCGTGGATAGCCCCGCATCAGTCCAGGAAGATCCATCACCGCTGGTTTGCAAGGCTGGGGTGTTGGCGCTGGGTACGAAGCCGACCGCCTGAAAGTTGCCGCCGAGATAACGCAGCCTTGTGACATTGATATTGCTTAAATCGGCTGAGTGATCCCATATCGCCACGGGTGAACTGGGTAAGCCAAAGCCGCCGACATCAAGTCCGCCGAGCGAAGGCAATAGCGGCGTGTATGAGGCGTAACTGAAACTCGAGCCGCTGCCATCAGCTCCGATCACCACGAAATTATTGCCATCGGTGGCAACGTTTGCGTACTCGCCGACGAAGGTGGGCGCAATCGCCGGCACCCATAGCAGGCCGTCCGGTGAAATCCAGATTTGAGCCACACTCTCGCCAAAACCGTTATTCTGCTGGCCGGCGGCCACAAACCAGCCGCCGCCAAAAGCCACATCATTGAGCTGCACGCCCGCCGGTAGCGGTAACGGCAGCCACACCAGGCCATCCGGACTGATGGCGGTGATGCCTTTACCCACCGCCACGAAATGTCCGTCTCCGAACGCCACAGCATTAAATTGTCCAGCGCCGGTTGGCACGATGAACGGCAACCAGGCCGCACCATCCGGGGACATCGACGCAACGGGTTGTGTCTGATTCGAACCCAGATTTTGATAACCGACCGTGACAAAACGACCGCCCGCGTAAATGATATCTGAGAAGTTAGCCTTAGGTATGGGGATCTGCGCGCTGCTCCAGGTTAATGGCGCGGCGTTGGCGCTCAAACATGCAACACCCGTCGCTAGCAACAAACACCGTAACTGTACGCGGGCCAAGTAGAAGATAGCCTTGATTGCACTTCGCGATGCCGATGACGCGTGGGTGCGGCCAGCCGATGGCGGCCATGGATTGTGATATTTGGTATTGGTCAGCCTTCGCTTGGTGTTAGCTTTAATGACCAAAACCCTGGTGGCCCTGATTATCACGATCAGGATAAATAATGCTATGAGCAGTTTCATAACGAACCTCACGGTTGATCGTCCCAACATTCCTGGCTGGTGTCCTTACTGCTGGTATCGGTCGCTGTTTTAGCGCCTGTTTGATCAAGCGCCATGGTTTCGCAGTCTGGGTTATCAATCGGCGCGCTATCGTTGTTGATCACCAGTGAATAGCTGTCGGACGTAATTTTCATTTTCGGATCGAGTGCGTAGTCTCCGCCGTCTGATGTTTTATGGAGTGACTGGCATTTAGCACTCGTGTAAGTAAATTGCTGTGTATAACATCTCTCAAGAATTTCGGAATCCGTCGTGAGTAACAACATACCCTGACCGCGCTCCTCTAACTGTTCGTTTCGCTGGTCCCCTGGTGTAGGGGCTGAGGAATTTGGTTCAATAATGATGATGACCCCGGACGGGTTTTTATTACAGGCGGCCAGCAGACCTAGAATCAAAATCATGATTAAACAGCGCATGGTGGTTACCCCATTCTGGATGGCTGACAGCGCTCACATAAGTATCTTCAGGTATATTTATATCTACGTTTTAATGTATATGCAACATGGGTCGAGAACGGTGCGCCGGCTACTTGCGTGGACACGCGCGGCTGCCCTTTTGCGTCAATGATGGCTAAACGTCGGCGAACTAGGTGATGCCGATGAGCCGCAGTTCCCGCAGGCGCGAGGCGGACGCGTCGTGCATCTGGCGTGCAGCCCGGGAGTAATAGTCGATGGCCTTTTCCAGGTTCTGCGTCACACCGTGGCCCCATTCGTAAATCTGGCCCAGAAAATACTGGGCCTCGGCGGGATGGTGCAATGAAACTCCATTAAGGGTGGTGGGCCTGATACCAGGCGCTGGCCTGGCTTTGTGCGTCCGCAATCTGCTGGCTTGTCATCATTCCCTCGATACGCGCGAGGCTTGCTGAAACTTTCTGATTGATTGGACTTGAATTGTTGGTGCCGGCCTTCGACAGAATCAGCCATTTGGCGGCCAGGATGTAATTCTGTGGTGTAGCAATGCCCTGCAGGTAATAACGTGACAGTTCGTATTGTTTCTGTGGATCGCCGGCTTCGGCCGCTTTGGAGGTACTCAAGAAATCTGAGGCCAGCAGAGGCGGCATGACGGCGTCAGTGCTAGCGGCCGGTTTATCTGCTGTTGATTCGGCAGGTGCTTCTGACGAAACATCGGTGGGCGCCTCCGCGAGATCATTGTCCGTTGGGACTCCGACAGCCTTTACATATTGGGTGCCCTGCTTGGCTACATTCGAGCCGCTGGCAGCGATGCTTCCAAGGAGTCCAGCCCCTTTTTGAGTTGCGTTTATTACCCATGACCCGTGCTTGAATTTCTCCGGCATATCCTTATCGTTGGCATATTGGAGCAGGTAATACTGCGCAATCGGCAATCCCTGTTCCGCGCCACGGAGGAGCCATAGACCGCCGAGATACCAGTTGCGTTCGAGATTGCCGCAGGTCTCGATATAGCACACGCCCAGGATGGTCTGGGCTACCGCATCACCACCTTTGGCGGCTGCCTTAAGTGTCTCGGTGGCCTCAACGTAACGTTCTGCTTGGTAATAATGGAATACCTTATAGTCCATCGAAAGGTCGATGTTGTTCTTAGCCGCCCAGGCATTGCTGTTCTTGATGATGGATTGTGTGGTCGCTATGGCGACATTCACCGGTGGCTGACTTTCTGCAGGCGTTGCTTGCGGTGGAGTGACTTGAACCACTGCTTGCTTGTTATGCTCCTGCTTTCCGGAACACGCACTGATAACCATGGAAGTCATGACTATGAGGATTATCTGCTTGAGCATGGTGCACCCCTTTGTGGAACAGAGCCCCTTGCGTCCATGCGTATAGATTAGTTTAGACCACTTTTATTATTTCCCAATGGTGAGACTTGTTCCACTGTATCAAAGCGGCTGCAGCTAAGAGCCACATGCCAATGTAAGGTGCTTCTTTCCGAGTTAATGTTCAAGGTGCCGGGAACGGCGCATGGACGTATTGAGATGTCACTCAAAAGGCTAGAACACCCACTCGATAGTTTTCCATAGTAGTTCCAGTATCCCGATGACGACTAAGCCTATCAGGATCAATATTCCAATAAATTCACCTATACCGCTTAACATCAAAATACAAACAATGAAAATCAGGCCTCCTATATCCCATCCGGCGGCAGCCACTTTTGCGCGCGTCGAGAATTTCAGCGAGTGCCCGCTGTCGTTATTCGCCTGGATCTTTCGGCACGCAGGCTGCAGGGCACACAGGCTTTGCTGATCGTTCGTCAGTTTCGCGGTATCGGTATCGATCTGTGTTTTGAGTTTTTAACATCATCGCTGTTCTGGGAACACGTACCTGCGCCGGTCCATCGGCGACGGTCCATCACTGTCATTCCGATGCAAGTTGCTATATAGCGCGCATGATATAATAGATGTTGTTTGTGAGGACTTTGCATGGATATCCATATTGATACCGGGCTGCTGCCCGCGGACTCGGCTCTGCGGCAACTCAAGCCCGGGGACCGGGTCTACTGGGAAGACCCCGACTGCGGGTGGTCATCGGGACACTACCGCATCACCGCCATACTCGCGGATGGAATCTGTTACGCCGATACGGTGGTAATACTCAAAAATGAAGCCGGCAGCGAAGCTGAGGTGTTTGTGACCGAGATCAAGCCGGACTGACCAGTAGCGCACGGCGCCCGTTTGCGGGCATAGTTAAGTCGAGATTTGGGAATACCGATGGCACGTGTCGTGGAATTTACCGGAAACCACTCCCTCTTCAGCCCACAGGTAGGCGAGGATATGGCTGATTTTCTGAAACGCACTTCACTGGCTATGCAGGCGCTTGAACAGCAGAGCCATCGCGCCATGAAATCCGGCGAGAGCGTCGGACTCCTGTACAACGCGCCGGTCGCTGACGGTTACGCCTGTTACCGGGTTATCGAGGTGGACCCGCTAGTTCTGGAGCATGTACCCTACCTCGATGGTTACCGCCTGCCGGCACCGCATCTGCGCGGGCTCACGTTCGATGACATCCGCACATGTGCCAGGAAGGAAAGTGCGCTGTCCGCGATGCGTCAGGCCGATATGGGCCTGCCTCAGGAATACCCGCATGAAGCATGACCCAGCCTGCGTGATCTGTAGCGATGATCAGGGCTGCATCGATGCCGCCCTGCAAGGGTATGTGGCTAAGGCGAAGCAGATGATCGTGAAGCACGGTTTCATGGTCCAGGGTGTCATGCCGGATGAGGTAAACCATGTACCGGGTTACAGCTACACCATCGGCCTGATTGACAGCGCGCTCAGCGTCGAACTCTACGCCTGTGGACTGCCGCCGCAGACCGCACAGACATTATTCAATGGCATCCGCGAACAAGCTGAGAAAGGTGCCCAGTATTCGGATGGCAGCGTGATCAGCGGGATGCTGAAGCACGGCTACTGCCTGATGCTGTGTAAGGTCACTGACCCACCGCGTGAGCTGTTTGCTATGTACTACAACGTGCGCGGGGCACAGGCACCACTCAAGGTGCTGCAGATGGTATATCCCGATCCGGATGGCCTGTTTCCATGGAATCCCGATTTCAATCCGGCGATCGCGGACGCACAACGCTTGCTGTTCACGCGACAGTACGGCACAACAACCGGGCGCAACCATTGAGATGGCTATGAAACCCTCATCCCTGACCAGCCGCGAGCGCGCCCAGGTCGAAAAGGTGGTGGCAAATGCCAGGCATCGCACGCATAAAGTAAAGAACGCGAAACGCAATCTCGCCATCACACGTCTTTATGCGGGAGGGCGCACGCTGGAAGAAGTCGGGTCACGCTATGGGATAAGCCGCGAGCGTGTCCGTCAGATACTCCGGCTACTGGGTGTGAGCGTGGGCGACAGCCTGCGCCATCAGCGTGCGCAGAATAAGTTGCGGGATGTCCAGCGTAAACATCTAGATTACATGAAGCGCATCGAACGCAAATATGGCATGAGCTATGCCAACTTTCTACGCATCAACAAGATCGTAAATGGGCAGCGCCGGCGGATCGTGGACATCTATCATTATTCCCGATGCTCCGCGCGGCGCAACAAAACGCGATGGAATCTGACCTTCCCCCAATGGCACGACATCTGGAAACATTCCGGTAAAATTGATTATATTGGGCGGCAGGAAGGCGAATATATCCTCTGGCGCATCGATAAAACCAAAGGATTCATACTGGGCAACGTGCGCGTCATGAAGCTGCATACTAAGGAAAAGGCATACAAACATCGGTTAAGCCCGGCCCGGCGTAGCCGATAACTCTTATAGGATTATTCTCTGCATGACCCTCGATCCAACCCATTTTTTATCAGCATGTCCAGCAAATACTACACAGCGCTGCCGATAGTCAAAAGCCAACTGGCACTCGCGTGTCGCCTGGCGGTTAAGCACCACCTGACTGGACCTGACCTCAGCATTGCCAGGCAGTATCTGCGCGACATAACGCCGGAAGCCATCGCAAAACGTCGCGGCATATCGGTACAGCAGGTGCGCCAGTCCATCCGGCAGATACTCATGCAGTCCATCGACGCTGAACATGGGCTGCGCGTGTCGAATCGCAAACGCAAGGCCACCATCAAGCGGCACGCCAAGGAACGGCACATCGAGCGTACCTATGGCATGGGCTATAACAAATTTCTACAGGTCAGGGCGCTTACCAACGCAAAGGGAAAGAACCTGCTGAGGCTGTACTATCAATTAAAATTCAGCACGGCAAGATACGACAAAAACTGGGCTCTGACGTTTCCGCAATGGCTCGATGTATGGAAGAGGTCTGGCAAAATCGATTACATAGGAACGAAACGCGGCGATTACCGACTATGGCGCATCGATAAAGCCAGGGGTTTTATGCCCGGTAACGTACAGGTCGTTGCGAAAAGCATCGCAAATTTCGAGAGCGACAATGACGGGCCAAGACTATTGGGCAAATCTATCGATGAATACCGCAAGAATATAAAACTCACCAATGACCGCGGAGAAATACTCATCAATATTTTTTTAAGACAAGTATATGTGGCGCGCCACGAGGGAGTCCCATGGACGCTGACGTTTAAACAGTGGCTCGGTATCTGGAAACGCGCCGGACATCTCCCATACATTGGATTGCGTAAAAGCGTCTACAGGCTCGCGCGTATCGATTTCACCAAAGGCTTCGTGCCCGGAAACGTGGAAGTCGTCAAAAGCAGCTTCCGGCCCGTCACTAAAAATAACTTAAAATTCTACGGGGTTTCCATGCGTGATTATTACAAGGCAGCCGCCCTCACCGACAGCCATGGGCGGCAGCTCATCCATCTTTTTAGAGAACGAGTACAGGCGGTAACCAATCGTGGAGTACGTTGGACGCTGACGTTCAGTCAATGGCATAACATCTGGAAACGTTCCGGTCATCTTGACCACATGGCCACCAAGTATGGTGATTACAGGCTCCAGCGTATCAGCCGTAAAGAAGGCTTCGTACCCGGTAATGTGCGGGTCAGCAAAAACTTATAACAAGGCCTAAAGCGACCTATTCTCGAAGACGTTATGAGCAATACACCAAAACAACCCAATGGCGTACCGGCAGCAGGCAATCATCCGACGATCGCTAAAGCCCTGCGCCGGTACTGCCAATACTGTCCACCACAGTGTGCATTAGCAAACGCACAGCTCAATCTGGACGGTGCACAACACCGAAATCGGGATGCAAAGCCGTGTTTGAGTACATCTGGTCTGAATCATGCTACCTAATCCGCAGAACAATAACCTTACCGACAGGCGTGGACGCGATCTGTATAAAGTATTTAAACGCGCATACTCAAGAATGTGCAGTGCAAACATTCCCTGCAGCCTCACGTTTCAACAATGGCTCGACGTCTGGCAACGCTCAGGAAACATCGATCGCATGGGCAGTCGCGCGGGCGAATACGGTATGATGCGCATCGATACAACTAAAGGCTTTGAGTTAGGCAACATACAGATTAAAGAATCCATTGAACGCAAAAGACGTCAAAAATTACCACCAAATCCTCTTTACGTGAATCTATCCGGAATGAGTACGGAAGAGCGCCAGCGACTCATAAACATCAAAAACAAACGCGGACGCAGCCTGGTGAATGTGTTTAACACGAACTTAATAAGGCTGAATCGTCAAGGAATTCTCTGGAACCTCACCTTCGATCAATGGCTTAACCTGTGGCGCCGCTCCGGCAAGCTTAACCGCATGGGCTGTTTAAAAGGTGAGTACAGATTAGTCCGGATTGATTTAACCAAGGGCTTCGAGCTTGGCAATGTGCGTATCCTCGACTCTGCATCATCCATGTTACCGGACTCCCTCTCCACACACCGTTTGTATGGGATAAGCGTTCGCGCGTATCGGCAGGCAAGAGAACTGGTTAACAGAGATGGCAAACGCTTACTCATTATTTACAATTTAAGACGCCATTACTGGCGTGGAAAAGGCGTGCGCTGGACACTCACGTTCACCGAATGGCTAAAGGCGTGGAATAAGTCCTTCAAAACGGATCTTATTGGTGTGGATAGACATTACACGCTGGCCTGGATTATTCCAAATAAAGGTTTTGTGCGCGGCAATGTGCGTGTTGCAAAATTAATAGATGTCCACCGGCAGCCAAGCGACGAATATTGCCAGGCCACATATGGCATGACCCAGTCCCAATATCTTAAGGTTAAATATCTGGTCAACAGGAAGGACGCGCGGTCCACGCTGGTTAAGATCTATTCCGAAGCGCGATATCGATACCAAAAAAATGGCGTCGGCTGGGCACTCACGTTTCCGCAGTGGCTTAAAATATGGAAGAAATCAGGGCATATTCGTCGTATGGGTGGCTTGACCGGGCAATACCTGCTCAAAATGATCGATGCCAAGAAGGGTTTTAAACCCGGCAATGTACATATCGTGCAGATAAATCGGTCCAGCGTCATCAAGAAGAGAACAGCAGCCAAGCGCTCCAAAGATAAAAAACGCCGTGGGTGATCATCTGGGCACCGCGCTGTTATATAGCGCCTGGCGTGCCGCACATGCACATTCAAAAACGAGGACGGCTGCATGGCTTAGTTCGTAATCTTCACGTAGAACAAGGCGCGGACCCGGTTTTTCCAGACGATGGTGTAATGGATTTCCCTACTCCCGGCGCTCGTCACCAGCGAGGCCTGGCAGGTCCTGACCTGGTTGGCATCATCGAAATTCTTCTCAACAGCACCCTGGATCCCCACGAACTGGGCGTCATCCGGCAGCAGGCTCGGAGTCTTGAGCGCGATACTCTTCAACAACCCGGTGGTATCGGCCGTATCGCAGCCGGGCAACGCCACATCCACGCCACTTAACGACACCACCAGGCTGATCAGAAACCAGATACCCCCGATGACGGCAAACGCGGTTATCTTGCCGCCGCGGTTCTCCACCCCCACCGGGTTGGCCGTCGCGGTCGCGATGAGACTGGAACGCTTGATGAGATAAGACGGAAACCCTACGATCCAGAGCAGCAGAGTAAAGCTGGCCCAGGCGCCGGCGGACATATTGAAGAATGCCTTGGAGCCTTCCTGCTTGCCGATTTTGTGGTCGGTGGCGTCCAGATAGACCCAGAGCGTGGTGAGCACCACCAGCAGCGTCATCAGAGTGCCCGATATACGCGCGATTGCTAATAGCATGTGGAATCTCCCCTGTTAAACAATGTGTGTTGGTACCCGCAGAGCGTCACGCCCCGGACCGCGGATCACCGGCCACCGAAGGAAACAAGGCAACTGTGCCAGTGCAGTCGTGTAATGCCATGCACTGATCACGCGCCGTAACTGCGCTCATCGCCGAAGCCGTAGTAATACAGGTCCACGCCAACGCGAGGATGCCGAGCACAATAGACTGATAAACGATGACGTGTGGCTGGGATTTGAGTGGCGCCGATCGCGGTACGCGGCTGAGGAGGTAGACGGGTATACCGATAGACCATAACAGCAGTATGGATATCGCCCAGGTCACTGCGATCGAACGGTCGCGCAGGATGAGGTACATCAGGAAGGCCATGAACCATACCAGCAAGGCCAGGACGATCCAGGATTCCGCCGCTATCCTGTGGGATGGGCGCTGTGCGGTTTTGGTACGTGCAGGTTTTTTCTTTCGTGAGCGCCCATTGACGGCGATTGGCAGTACAGCGCGTGCCGCAATATCGGTGTAGAGCCATACGGTGGTCATAACCACAATAACCATGACCAGATAAATAGCCAGCGCGACGATATCCATTGCCCTGCCCCTACGTCGGTGACCAGCTGAGTGTGCTTAAGCACCGGGTATTAGGCAATACGACATGCCCATTACAACGCAGGGTTAATCACCTGTGCGCCGGTCGCAAATGGACTGGGACGATGATCTTTCCGGCAATACCCCATGGGGACTGATGTACCGTCACCCCGCTCCGCCAAATGTGGCCTGCGACGTTATAACGTACATGAACGGCTTCGGTAGACGCAGGCCGCGCGTGGCTGTGAGGGTCTTATAGGGGCTCACAGCGCCTATCCATAGCCTGGCGGGATCAGTGGGTGACGACCTCCCCCACTTCGAGCACACGGGCGATGTTCGTACCGTCCCAATCAAAGAAGAAATGCTTGCTCTGCTTGACGGGCTTGACCACCGGTGGACGGAAGGCCGCCACGCACACGCCACCCTTGGAACGCACACTGTCATACACCAACCCAAAACTCTGAGTATTCCTGAGTCCCAGGCCCAACAACTGGCCGGCGACATAGTTACTGGGGTCATAGACACCCTGCCAGCGCCGACCGGCGCCGCGAATATCGTGCAACACGCCAGCGATGCGACCGATATACATGCGCATCTCGAAACGCGTCGGCGGATGACCGGAATACCTGGCAAACATGGCACTCGAATGACGGGCTTCCTTGATGGCGGTGTGCTCATCGCGGGCCGCGTAATACACGCCATAGGTCCCGTTGGAAAAACGGCTGCCGCTGACATTGGGATGGGTAAAGGCCGCCATGATCGGCGTGGTACCGGGACCAAACACTATGTCCGCGCGCGCCACCAGCGAAATCTGGCCGAGTTCCTGGCGCAGGCGCGCATTGGTCAGGGCCTCCACATACAGTGTCTGCTCCAGATCCGCGCGACTCTTGATCCAGTCAAAGACCCCGATGGGCGGATAACGGCTGGAGATGATGCGCCGTGCTTGTTCCCAGACGATGCGGAGGCTGGGTGGTAAGGACTTAACCGCGCCAGCCGTCAAGATAGGTCCGGATCCGGTAGAGGTCGGCCACCTGCCCGCCCATCAGAGTCTTGAGCGGCGTCAGTCCCCCAAAGTACGGATCGCTGTTCGGGTTCTGAAGCCAGGTGTTGGCGAGGTTGATATCCGGTATCAGGATGCGCAAGGCCTTGTAGATGCCGAGGACGTAGGAGAGCCGTTCAAGGGTGTCCTTCGAAACGTCACCCAGCGTCTGGGTCTGCTTCCAGCGAAAATACGTAGCGCGTGAACAGCCGAGCAGCGTCTGAGCCTCCCCGTTGGAGAGATGCCACTCATGATCGAAGATGTAGAGCACGCTGCGCAACGCACCCGACAGATCCTTGGGCTGTGCGGCGGTCAAGGGGTTGGCGGCCTGATTACTGATCGATGCCATCTGTCCCATCATGGGTTATACCTCGTATGCCTCATGTGAGATTATAGCACGCTTTTTGTCTTGTATAGGATTGTTAGCTACCCCGGCCGGTACGCGCGGGACCGGCGGCTCCAGACCCGGCACCCCTCACATACAGAGCACCGGGTCTGGCCTTTTGCCAAGAGCAACTCCTATCGTCCGCCTGCGTAGTGCAACGAGCGCCACGAGCACTAGCACGGTGAGTGTCGGTGGACTGGTGGCACCGCCGCCTCCACCACTACTACTTCCGCCGCTGCCACCTCCACTGGTTCCGGTGTTAACAGTAGTGCTGGTCCCGGCGTTGTTATTGGCTGAGTTTGGATCCGGTTGACTCGCACTTACGGTGGCGCTGTTTTGAGCGTTGCCAACTGCGGTGGCGGTCACGGTGATGGATGGTTGCCAGGTACCTTGCGGCGCCAATGTAGTCAGAGTACAGGTGACCGTGCCAGTTGCATTATTGCAAGCTCCGCCAGCAGGATTCGAGGAAACATATCTCATTTCTGTGGGCAGCGTATCGGTTAGCGTGAGATTGCGAGCGGTTATCGCTGTATCATTATTGGAGATGGTCAGCATATAGGTGACGCCTCCACCAACGGTTACGGTGCCCGGAGTGCTACTCAGTGCTAAAGACAAATCCACGGGTGAAGCAAACACGTATGTTAAACCGGCAGCGGTGTTGCTGTTCACCGTTGTGGCCCATGCCCCAATAAGGGCGGCAGTGCCATCTGCCGGAAGTGCGACGCTATTGCCGAATTGGTCATTTGCCGCCCCAATGGGATCGGATAGGGTGGCCAATGGCGTGCTGGACCAGTTGCCGTTGACCGCGGTGAATACATAGGCCTGACCGACATTAATGCCGCCATTGACCGTCGTGCCACGAGCGCCGATGAGGGCGGTCGCGCCAGCCGCCGAGATGGCGACGCTGGTGCCGAAATAATCATCCGCCTGCAGCAGTGGATCTGGAATGGTAGCCACTGGCGTGCTGGACCAGTTGCCGTTGACCGCGGTGAATACGTAGGCCTGACCGACATAATTGTTGCCATTGACCGTCGTCCCGGGCGCCCCGATTAGGGCGGTCGCGCCGTCCGCGGAGAGTTCGACGCTATTCCCGAATCCGCCACCTCCTTGAAACTCCGTCAGTGGATCTGGAATGGTGGCCACTGGCGTGCTGGACCAGTTGCCGTTGACCGCGCTGAATATATAGGCTACGCCGCCAACATCTGCCGTCCCGGGCGCCCCGATGAGGGCGATTGTGCCATCCGCGGAAAGTGCAACGCTGCTGCCGAAAATGCTGGCCGGACCGTATCCGGGATCGAAGAGGGTGGCCACTGGTGCGCTTGACCAGTTGCCGTTGACCGCAGTAAATACGTAGGCCTGACCAACAGTCACTTTGCTATTGACCATCGTAGCGGGCGCACCGATGAGGGCGGTCGTGCCATCCGCTGAGAGTGTGACGCTATTTCCGAAATGATCATCTCCCTGCACTGATGCCAATGGATCTGGAATGGTGGCCACTGGCGTGCTGGACCAGCTGCCGTTGACCGCAGTGAATACATAGGCCTGACCATTGCCTTCCCAGCTCGCAATTTGCGTGTTATACGCCCCGATAAGAGCGGTCGTGCCATCCGATGAGAGTGCGACACTGGCGCCAAAGTAGTCATCCGCCTGCTGCAGTGGATCGGGAATGGTGGCCACTGGCGTGCTGGACCAGCTGCCATTGACCGCGGTGAATACATAGGCCTGACCCGAACCGCTATAGCCATTGACTATTGTGCCGCTCGCACCAATCAGAGCAGTCGTACCGTCTGCTGAAATTGCGACGCTGACACCAAAAGCGTCCCCAGACGCTATGATAGGTTCCGGGAGCGTCGTCACCGTACTGAACAGTGGATCCAGGGTCACCGGATAGCGAGCGCCGCTAGTGTCTACGTTTAAGGTCAGATTGTTACCTGCAACTTCCATATGTGCAGGCAGGCGATGATGATTGGCATCATAGGCGAGCAAGCTTCCATAGCGCAGAACAGGTTTACCTTTGTGATCGTAGAAAGAGAGTGCTTCGTTCTTAAGTACAGCATGCAGTGAGCCGTGTAATGTAAACGTGAGCGCCACTATGGCGGCGTGGTTGAGCGGCCGCGCCAACGTGAACCCTTGTTCTATCCCCAATGGACTGTTCACGTACCATTCAATCAGGCCTGCGCCATGCGCGAGTGACACGCGCGAGCCGTGTATTTGTGATTCTGGCGCTGCGTTCAATACGGCTTGGTGTGTGCTCTGGGTATATCGTACAAGTCTCATGTTAACGCTGGCATGCGCGGGCGTGCTCAGATGTAGGCCGATTGAATCTAGGCGCAACGCAAGATGTTGTTCGGGGTTAGTGAATACAATGCCCCGTCTAGTGCGTGCAGCATTCCAGCTTGCAGGCAGATGGTTTGCCAGCGTCTCGGCTACAGCCGGCATCAGGTTTGTGGGTAAGGATACGGAACTAGCGTGGAATGCACGACTGACGGCCGTTGATGGTCGTGAACCCGAGACAACAGCGGTTATAGTAGCTACTGCAAATAAAACTGATAGCGGAAAGAGATTACGGGTGGAGATTAGAAATCGCGACAGCCAGTGGTTTTTCATTGCAATACCCCCGCTAATTTAAGATGCAAGAGCCTTCCCATCGAAATCAATATACGCGATTTGCGAATTTATAAGAAACTTAATTTCTAAGTCTAGTTCGAGTGGCTGCTATTGGCTGCGGTTGAACCATCATAGTTTGGCCAAAGCGGCTAAACTATGGTGACTCGCATACCCTACCCAGCTTTACGGAGGCTTACGTAGATATACCCGGTATTCCAGCGACTGAGAGCCGACATATTAAAGAGCAGAAAAGATTATTTATGCGCGGGTGTGCGACGGCGCTGGGACGACCTGCGGCGCGGCCCCACGCTGTCCATGATCAGGCTTGGGATGTAGATATCGACATTCAGACTCGGGAAGTGAATGCCAAATCCGGACGGCGTGATCTCCGCCTGCTGCAGATCGGAGGGTTTGGCGCTCTCCAACCCCGGTATGCGACTGGGGATGAGCCCCAGTTCGATGCCGGAAACCAGGCCGATGACCACCCGATTGCCGCGCCGGTCATGGCGCACGGATACCGCCTCTGGGAACTTAGCTTTCATGGAAGCTGCGCGCCGGTCAGCGGCTGCACGTTGTTTAACTGATATAGCCATTCAAGTTACTCACGCCTTGGATAGTTGTTTATTTCTTGTGAACACATAGTGTGCGATACGCTTTCCAGCCTATATCATCACGATCAGTAATCTGGTCCAGATTCTCCACCTGCGGAACATTTTGAAAGGCGAGTGTACGATTAGTACAATCCATACCCATCAACAGGGTGGAATTATTAAGACCCCTGAATTGCACCGGCACATCTACGTTCAAGGTGTGGTTCACCTTGTCATAGAACTTACGAATATTATTGGTGTCCAGGTACACCTGCGACTGGCCGGCGACACCAAAATAGTGCCAATGATGGGGCTTATCAGCCCTTGCAATAAATGGCGCTATCAATATTATTAAAGCGAGCGAGAATTTAATAAGTTTGCACATAATGCGTATGATCTAGGTATCGTTTGTGTCTGAATATTGGCCTGAACATTTGAAATATACAACTGGTTAAAGACAGCATAATTTAGAGGCACTCGCAATGAAAACGCTTAGATTGATAGCGACGGTTCTGCTCTTTTGTGTGTTTCATTCACTATTCGCTGCCAACAAGACATTCGACCGTAGCATGTTCTTCGTGCCACACGCTGCACCGAAAGGCACATGGGCGCTAATGGAGCAAGCGGCCAATTTAGCCGCTAAAAGCCAGCAGTGTGTGCAGGTAATTGCTGGGGCTTGGTCAACGAAAGCGGAAGCCGCCGCAGATGGAACGCCTGGTAAACAGTTCTATGTCCAGTGTCAATCAAACCAGCCCGGGCCTATTGCCGGGTCACCGGCCGCGTTCAATCTGTATTACAGCTATGCGGATTTGCACAAGGGCACGGTTAAGCAGCGGCCCCAACCAATAAGCGATACGGTTGCAATTACGGAGTGTCGGCACGCGATTCTCGAGCGCCTGCCATATCCAAGCTCAGCCGAGGATATGTCATTGATTCACCACGGCGCGAACGGTACCGATAACGACTTGGTGCTGTATGAGTTTACAACGCTAAACGTCATCGGTAATCGCGTTCCCGAAAAGGGTAGCTGTATCATTACCCCAAAGAATGAAGTTGAGGTCAGCATTACCGCGCGCTAGATTATGTGGCCGCATCAATCCCGGCCACACCCTTATTTTTAGCGGTCTCTCACCGGTGCCGGATTGATCTGCGACGCGGTCCGAATCTTCCCTGGATCAATCCAGGAATATAAACATCAGCAACCAGGCTGGGGAAGTAAATGCCCAGTCCCGAGGGCGTTATTCTGTATCGTGATGTCAGCTACCGCGCCAAGGTTAGGGTTCCATCCGACCTGTGATTTGGTGACGCTCCATGTGGGCACCGACGGTGCGGTATCAGCATTGGTACTGTATGAGCTGTCAGGGCTACAGCCAGATATGAATAGGCCATCAGAATCAGGCCAATAACTACGCCTAATGATTTGGTTTTGGTTTGAATGCAAATATCCATTTTGGTGTGGTCGAAGAAATCTACCCGTCAATCTTAGCCGCCTTTCCTGCATGTCGGCCAGATCATCAAGTGCTCGCCAAAGGCGTGGGCATCTGCCACCGGTTGTGGCAAAACCATTTTCTCCGCAACCTATAAGTAAACAACCCTCGGTCGCGGATGGACTGGCGGATAGGGGTAAGGCCACGCTTGACCATACCCTCCTCAGCCATGAATGGCTCAACCAAGGCTGGCTTGGCCAGCGCCGTGTACACCAGCGACGGCTCAGCCGCTAGATTTCTTGAATAAAGACAAATCGCTGTGTTTTTACACGCTTTTTATATCTTAGAGGCCTGTTAAACCATGTTTTCACTATTTGTGCGCTGTTATACGGTCGTTTTGGGTGTTTCCAGCCGTTTTTTCGTGCCGAACGCGGCTCGGAAAGCCATTTACACCCTGCATCATGGTATTCCGACCTGAGTCGCTAACGTGAATACGAGCACGTCAGGGCTCAATGCGGCCAAGTTTTCCAGATTCAGGTACCCAATCCCACATAAAACCAGGAACCCCAAGGCCGTACCGCCCTATCCTCCGGTTTTTAACCTGCCCAACAGCTCATCACGATATCTGGCAAAGACAGGTGCGAGCTCAGGTTTAAAGGATTCTATATAGAGGTCAGATAGGCCGACGCTACCGGTGGGGTGCGGAAAGGCCACCACCTGCGTGCGCTCGAAAGAACGCAGTCCGATCGAGAACGCTTTGAGCACCTGGCCACCGTCAGTGGTGATGGACTTTTGCAGCACGCGCGCTTCGCCCGCGCGGCCCATCAGGCTTTCGACCTGCGCCAGCACTGTGGGGTTGTTGAGGGCGCGGAACAGCGCCAATCCGACGAGCACGATCAAGGCCGGCCGCAGTTGGCGCACATGATCGATGAAGGGTGCGGCATTGGACACGCACAGCGCCACGATATCCTCATCGTGCATATGTGGTGCCTGCCCCGGGAGCCAGTTGGTCTGAAGGAGGCTGTGTTCGAATGCCCCCTCTTGTCCCTTTACCGTGATGAGTGGAAAACCCAACAACTCAAACCAATGCACCAGGCGATTGCGGTACCGGTAATTATTGACTGACTGGTCGGAGAAGAAACTCGGCGCTTCCGGGCCACTGGGCCTGGAAGGATCTCCACCCCAGTTGATGCCGCACAATAACAGACCCCGCAACCGGTTCTCGGTATACAGTTTGGTGGGGGTGTTCAGTCGCACCGAGACTGTGTCGTCACTTGGGAAAATGCTTGCGCGTGATCAGGATGTCAGCTTTGTATTCATGCTCGGTGAAACACACTTTGTAGTCCGCCTTGTATTCTTGACTGACGATGAACAGTTTCGGTTTATTGGCCATAGGCGCACCTCATTATTTGTCAGCCGGTCTCGCGGTGACCGTCAGTGCTTCGGCGACGACAAAGTCCACGTCTGGCAGCCGCTGGCCACACGGATGTCAGCTCCACCAGTGATGTGTTTGATGGTCTTGACGATGCGATCCAGAAATTCTGAGGTCGGCTTATCCAGCATGTAGTCGTACCAGTCCATAGTGATCGAGGAGGCGGTGCCAGCGCGCTGCATGCGCAGGCTGATGTCGTTGTAGTTGGGGCCCAGCGCGTCTTCTACATCCGGCGGCTTGCCTTTGACCAGTAGTTCAAATTCAAGTTTGGCGGGGTCAATACCGAGTTCATCGGCGGCTACCTCCGCGACACCCAGGATGGCTGAGGAGGTCATGGCGTCGATGATGGATTTTTCGGTTTCGTAGGTGAACCCGTATGGCAGGTGCAAGGTCTTGACGGCCTTCTCGCCCTCCGCCACCAGCTTCAGCCAGGTGTAGGCGATCTGGCCCGCCATCAGGTCCTGCACGGACTTACTGGTGATGACCAATTCACCCAGCAACACGCGGCGCTGGACTTCGAACAGCCGGGTTTCGTCAGTGTACGGCACGCTGATGATGCCGGTGAGCTTGCGGCTGGCGATCTCCAGATGCCTGCTTAAACTCCAGTCGCCGAGACTGGCGCGCACATACACCGCGCGCTCCTGGATGTCGCTATACAGCGTCGACCCCCCCATCTGGGGTACACAGACCCGGTGTTCAACCGGTTCCATGTACTCTTCGAGATGCAGAGCGGTCACATCCGGCAGGCCTAAGGCCGTCGCCAGACGCAACGCCATCTGCTTCGGGTAGGCGGTCTTATATACGAGCGGCCACGGCAGACAGTCCACCGGTGACCGGCGCTGCAACTGGAACGGAAATTCAACCTGCAGCCCGATCTGGCCTTCGCTGAGGTGCATGGAGCAGGCGCGTTTGAATGCGGCGACGCGGGCCTGGGATTCCGGATCCTCTGGCTTGGCGAGGCTATCGGTGAACGCCGCGTACTCATCGGCGTCGAGCGTGCCCCCGTGCTTGTTGAGTAGATCAAGGGCACAGCGGATATCCGACTCCCGAAGGAGTGCTATCAGCGTGCCTTCGTCGGTCTTCTCCAGGACCGGCGCGAATCCTTCGCGATTTTTGAAGTGCAGGACGTTACTGCTCATGAGCCTGGTTCTTCGGACAGAGTGATTCCCGACCTTCACTATAGGAGCCACGGCACAAATGCTCAATGACCGGGCTGCGATGGGCATTCAGCCTGCTCACGGGCGTGCTGCCGTCCACGGTGCGCGATATCGTGCGGCACGTTTTCATGCAGACAGGACATCCGGCACGCTGATAAAGGGCTGTAACTGATTGATCAACTGGCGCTCCACTGAGGTGGCACCCTGGTTAAGGATGGTAACGCCTTTGACCTTTAATTCCGCCAAAGTGAGCTGGATTGCAATCGCATGGGCATGTGCCATCAGGAGCTGATGCGGTTTATCCCAGCGCAGTGCATAGTTGGACCGGCGCCCACCAGCGCGCGCAAACAAACAGATATCAATTTCAGCGTTTGCGATGTTCGTGGAAGCGCTGGCGTTATTCAGCGGCCCCACGCCAAGCTCAAATTCCAGTTCCGATATCTCACAACCCAGTTCACGACTGGCTTCCTTTGCCATGACCGTGAGGTCATTATTCAGGATGCCGACCTTGACGAGGTCATTGATCTCCTTGGCAAACCCATACGGCATTAGATTGGAATTCTCGGTTCGCGGCGGCCCGCACCCAGGCTCAATCCAGGCCAAATGAATTTGGGCGCGCAACAAGCTGAATATGGCCTTTTTGTACGCATTCTCCTGATGGAGTACATAACGCTGCAGCTCCAGCATCAGGTCATTGCGCCCCTTGGGGACGTTAAGCAGCATCAGCAGTTGACGGTGTGCGACCGCGACACGCCGCTGGTAGTGGATATCGGGATAGTCGATGTCGGTATCGTCAAGACGATAGTCTTTGCCCGCTTTCAGATTGCGCAACAACCGGCGCTGTGACTCCGGGAGCGTGTGGGGTGACCCGGACGGCAAGCGCACTGGCTGGTACAACGGTGTCATTTCCGGCAACACCGCGACCTCAACGGCTGCAGGCAAATTGAGCAGCTTGGCCATCTGCATACCGAAATCCTGCGGATTAATGACGCGACGGGTCTTGGCCCAAGGCTCACAGCCGGGCCGTTTGGATAACCGAACCAAGTTGAAAGGCATCACCAGGATGGCGCTGATACTGTCAGCACCTTCAATCATGGCGCCTGCACGCCTGAACGCACGCGCCACCAGGCTCTGGGTTTCCTGATCCTGTTGTCCTATGGATGGTGGATCAACCACTATAGGGCCCCATTTTGAGCTGCCCGAAGCCAGCACACCGGTATCCACCTCGTTAAACAACACGAGTTTCATACCGCCTTCATAATTCTCGATTACTGGTTCAACCTTGAACGCATGTTTTTGCCTGGATGGGTGGTACATGATGGTTACGCCTGCGTGATTATCCGGTTCATTTCCTGGATTTATTATGAGGGAGTTCATTCATTATCCAAATCCATGGTGGCAGCCGGTCGCCGATGGACCGGATCACTGATAGCGGCGGCTGGATACCGGCGTCAGGATAAAGTCCTTCACCTGCTGCCAAGCTCCCACCTGTATATCCGGGTTGCTGCGGATGACGATGTCCTTGACCTTCAGCACCTCCAACGCATGCCGGATGGCGCCGACTTGAAACCCCAGCGTAAATACCATGTGAGCGTCATCCCAGTGCAGCGCGTAACTTGAGGGTTGGCCATCCGCTGAAATACATAAGTGGATATCGGCCTGGTCTTCGTTGGCGTTGGGACCGGCTGGCAACCCAATCCGGATCTCGGTCTCCAGATTTTTAATCTCCACATCCAAATCTGACGCCGCAGCCAACAACAGGGCGCGGATGTCGGAATCCAGAACCAGATTGTTCAGTAGTTCATTGACCTCGTTGGCAAAACCAAATGGCAAGAAAATGGCGTGCTGGGTTCGGTCAGGATTTCCGGCCTGCAGCCAGGTGGCGTCTACCTGTGCTTTGATAGCCTGCATGACTGCACTGGGCTGGTCACCCGGTATTTCAAGGATGCGACGCTGCACCTCGGCCAATACCGCCGGCTCACCACGTGGAATTTCCAGCAGCACCAGCAATTGCCGATGGGCCACTGCCAGCCAGTCGCCGATGGACAGGTCGTCAATCTTGATGTCAGGACTGGCGAAGCTAAAGGTCTTGCCTGGATAGCCATGAAAGACCGCCGTGGAGGTCAGGCTTTGCACGCGCGCGATGTTGATGTCCTCATACAGCGGCGTCATCTCCGGCAGGATGGTGAGTTTGACCTTGACGGGAAGTTTCAGAGCCGATGCCAGTTGCGCAGCCAGCGTCTTGGAATCATGCACCGGACTCGAAGGCTCCCAGACTGGATTTACATCCATCCGTACCAGGCTGAAGGGGAATAAGACAACGGCGAAAATACTGTCCGCGCCTACAAACATACCGGTGGCCCGATTGATGGCTTCCTCGATGGCATCATCCACATATTCGTCCTCTCCCTGGGGAGTGGGTGAGATAACGGTGATCTCCTGATCGGCACGCTTACGGCCCAACACCGCCACCAGATCCGCTTCCGACAGTACCGCCCGCACAAAACCCTGCTGATGTTTCTCAACCAGTGGCTCGATCTCTGGTGGTTTTTCATGACTGTATGGCTTGGACATGATGAGTACTACCTAGTTATGGATAGGACCGGCGCAGGTCGCGGATGGACAGGCAATCACTGAAGCCTGTGAGTCGGCGCCGGCGCGGTGACTATTTTCAGGAAGGTGTATTTCTGTAAATGCTGCAAAAGCCACGGCGGCATGCCATCGTCAATAACGCTGATGCCCGCAACCTGGCGCTTGCACAGCGACCGGACCATGCGTAACAGCATATCCGTCAGCTCCAAGGCCCGCGTGCTGGCATCCCAATGCAGTTTGTATTTTGAACGACGGCCATCGGCCCCGGCATACATCCGGATGTCGTGCGAGTCATTAGCCGCGCGCTTAGGATCACTGGGCTGACCAATGTGGATATCCATTTCGAGTTGATGGAGACTGACCTCCAACTCGGCGGATGCGGCCAGCATCAGGGCGTTGAGGTGATATTCCAAGAGCAGCCTATGAACATTGTCATTGAGCTCGCGCGCGAAACCAAACAGCAGAACGTCCATCTGCTCGATGGCGTGGAAATCCTCAGGCAGCGTCTCGATGTCCGGGTGGGCGTGGAAGTTCACGCGGCCCTTCATCCAAGTGGCGTTCACCAGGGTATGCAACACTGATTCGAGACAGCGTTCGGAGGCGTTGTAGGTCACACAGCGCTGCACCTGCTCCAAGAGACGCGGTGCACCCCGCGGGATGTCCACCCGCAACAAAAGTTGGCGATGCGCTACCGCCAGCCGGTCGCATTGATACAGATCGTTGACCTGGGTTGCGGCGAAGCTGAACAGCCCCTGGGTGTCCAGTAAACCCTGGGTATTCAGACCCTGGATTCCAGGCAGGGCGACAGGACTGAAAAGCGGCGTCATGTGCGAAAGTACGGTGAGCTGCACACCCTCCGGCATCCCAAAAGCCAAAGCCAGATCCCGGGCCAGCGCTACCGGATCCGGTACCGGCATCTTAAGCGGCCAAGTCTCAGCGCTACCGTACAAAGCCAGCCGCGTCAGACCGAAGGGGATGACGATGAGCGCGGTAAACCGGTCGGTGCCCACGCACATGCCTGAGGCCCGCTTGATGGCGTATTGGAGTTCTACATCCAGAATGTCATCGCTGCCTTCTGGAGGCTCTGCCGAAATATCATCATTGAGTGGCACACGGCGGACGACGGCGTCGATGTCCTCTTCCGAAAGCAACACCAGCGTACGGCCCTGGTCGTCACGCTCAACCTGCGGACAGACTTCTGGCAGGAAGGCTGGCTGGGTCATAAAACTACCCTCACGTGGAGTCGTGATAAAACACGCGCAGGTCGCGGATGGACCGGTGATGCGTAGGAATTATTTAACACCAGCCTATCCCAGCACCAACGGGGTCCCAACCGCCAAACTCACGGGGGTTGAAGAGCCGGGTGCATGCAGTCGCACACATTTTGGATGCAGCAACAACAACGATTTGTGGATGAGTGGCAACAGCGAATCCATGCTGTAGGCCATGACGGCTGCTTCCCACATGAGACTCAAGGTCGAGCTGCGGACGCCCACCGAGATGTGTAAGGTGAGGCTGGCTCCCGACGGATACAGACTGTCCATCCGAGACTGGTTGCCAGTCGCCAACGGACCGAAGTGGATGTCGAATTCGAGGGTGGACAATGCAACCCCAAGCTCGACGGCCGCCGCCCGCGCCGTTGCATGGATGTGAGCCCGGGTCGCTGCGTTAAACAGGTCGGTGGATATCTCCCCAGCAAATCCGTAGGGCAGCAGCACACCGTCGCGTGGGTCCGCACTCCTAATCCAGGTGGATTGCACCTGCCGGCGAATGACCCTGGAGACTGCCACCCGGGTGGAGACACTGTGGTCCAGAACGCAACGCTGCAGTTGCAGTAAGAGTCCCGCACGGTCTCTAGGGATATCAACAACCAGGATGAGTTGACGGCAGGCCAGCAGTAAGCGCTTGTTATGTTCGATGTCCGGCAGAGTCTGAAGACCTTCGTAATGTGAGCTATATATAGCGCCCCCTATGGTGGACATCTGGAGCAGACCATGACTGTTAAATGTGGACAGGTCAGTATCGAGAGGCTCCATATCCGACAGCACTTGAAGCGCCATGCCATCAGGCAACTTCAAGGCGGCCGTGAGTTGCTCGACCACAGCTTGCGGATCCAGAACGCGGCGGTCATAAGTCCATGGGAGACAGGGCACGGAGGATTTCCGGCACAAATGAAACGGAAACAGAATAAAGGCGGTGAGCACCTGGCCGGTGGAAGACATGGCCCAAGCCCGCGTCGCCGCGGCTTCAATGGCATGAGCAGGTAAGCCAGGATTTGAAAGCTTCCTGAAGCTGGGGGTACCAGACTCAACGCGCAAGGCCTCGATGTCGGAAACCGACAACAGCGCATTCGCAACGCCGTCCGGGCTGACGTCGAGCACAGGATTGAAGATGGGCTTACCGGCCATAACCCAAACCTGAAGCGTAACCGCAAGTACGGAAGATACTTAACATCCGCGGAGACCTCCCAACATCACAACACTCCTTTATGAATGACCTGTTACCCATCGTGCGGAACTACATGCCCCCAAAACCACCTGCTGGCCATGTAAGAGAACTAGCCTGGAGGCCAGCGGGAACTAATCGTGAGTGGCTTTGGAAAAGTATGCAATCCGGTTCAAGGAAAGCTGCCCGGTCTGCCGACGACACGCGGCTGTCGTAAGGAGACGTGAAGATTGGAAACCAGGATATCGCCTTTAGGGCATGTGGATGACCAACCCAGAGAGGCTGCCCGGTACACAGGCGACGGGGTGTGCCTGACTGACTGGAGTTCCCGGCACCAGAGTGCCCTGAACCTAGGCGAATGCTGGTGGTACTAACACCTGTAACCTGAATATCCATCCTAGAATGCCAACAGGCGTTGGCCAAACAACAATCCATGACCCGCGACCAAGCCTGGATTACCTGACCCATAGTCGCCAAAGCCCATGATGACCCTCTCATGCCCCAGGTGTTTATTTCTTCCATAACTTACTGTTGGTGGTCAGTGACGCCGCCCTGGCCTGCGCCTCCTGTTCGATGAATGGGTAATATTTTTTAAAGTCTTTCGACATGTGCTTGGCCGTATCAAGGTAGGCCTTGGCAAAGGACCGTAGAACGCGGATACGCCAAAGGCGTTCCCGGAGCTTAGCGGCTCGCTCTTCCACTTCCTGGATTAGCTTCTTTTCCCACAACATGATCCCCTTGAAGCTGGTCATATTGTAGGAAAACGATTCGTCGTCAGCCTTTAATTTCAGGTCTGCGCGTACAACCTTACCCTTAGCTAAATAATCGTATTTGGGTGCAACGACTTTTTTACCACCCGCCCCGATGAAACTCTTAGGTGTAATTTCATACCAGCTAAGTTCAGGCTGCTTTCCCACACGCTCCCTTACCTTAAAAACGTAGTTAGTCCATTCTTTCCTTGGCTCGCCTGTAAAGTCATTGGTCTTCCTGGCAACCTTAAAGTAAGCAGCCAAAGCGTGTCCTTCATTTGCAATAATCTTTTCTTCGTGGTCCAGGATACTAAATACCTCACTCATGTTCTCTTTGCCCATTTTTAAACTCCGTTGTTACTGATGCTATCCCACTATCAAGGCCCTATCCCATTATATTAAACATAAGGGGATAACCTCGCTGGCCCATTAACGGTGTTCCAATTTCACGCTACGACTGCCTTATACATTATCCCGTCGCTATTAATAAACCCCAGATTGGCTAAATCTTAGCCCATATCAACCTTACTATGCGTTATAACGTGCTATTATTACCATTAATTCATTGGGCCATATTTGGCCCACTTTGGTTAAAACCAGAATATTGGGCCACCATTGGCCCAATACTTTCACCTTTAAATTTTTAGTGTGCAACTGGGTATCTCAAACAGGTAGTTACATACAAATTGAATCGCTCTGATAATTATTCGCGTAATGGCATTCCTCATCATTCGGAGTTTTGAACATGGCCAAGCAACATGAAATCGTCGGTGTTGATATCGGATATGGGAATATAAAGATCGCCTACGGCAATGGGGACGTCCCACAAGTTATGATCCTGCCGGGTGGGGTCGGTTTACACAAATTGCTCAGTCAGGGCGCTCAAATCAATGGCCAAGTTCAACCGGGTCTGTATCCGGATGGGGTCCGCGTCACGGTCAAAGACACGGATGGCGATGGCATGCTGGTTGAGAAGGAAATGGTCGCGGGTGTCGATCGCTCACGCCTGCCAGGAACCAGTATCGTCCACCATAATGATTTTCCAAGCACCATCCATTACATGGCTCTGTACTACGCCGTCCTGAGTATCATTGCTGACAGCGAACAGGAATCTAAGGGGGTGCTTAAAATCGATACATTGGTTACTGGATTGCCGGTGAACCAAGCCACAAAGGAAAATCGCCGGGCTTTGTCCAGGCGGCTCGCCGGTGAGCACCGTGTCAACTCTTTCCTTTCCGTATTCGTGAATAAAGTTACGGTGGTTGCCCAGCCCATGGGCGGCTACTGGGATGCCGCCAAACAATTCACGACGGAACCCCATCAGAAGGTTTTTTCTCAGGGTCGCGTATTAGTGCTCGATCCCGGCTTTTTCTCACTTGATTGGGCATTGTTCGATCAGAGTTACCTGAACAATCAGGCATCGGGATCTAATAATCTGGCGATGCACCGCATCTTGTCCCACGTCCAAGATGAATTCCATAATGAGTATGGCGAAGAATTAAAGATTTACACAATCGAGCGGGCTATTCGTGAAGGTCATTACAACGTGCTCTTTGGTGCAAAGGATTTGAATATCAAGTATTTGGTTGATAAGGCTTTTAACACCATCGCTGGAGACGTTGTGACCGAGCTTCATAACGCCAAACAGTTCGACCGCGAAAAGATCGATATGGTCGTACTGGTGGGTGGCGGGGCACAAATCTATAGCCGGGTGGCAAGGAAGGCATTTCCCCACAGCTTGATTGCAATCTCACCTGATCCGGTTGTGGCCAATGCTCGTGGGTACTGGTATGCGGGATGGATGAATAAACAAGCATCGTCCTAATTTAAGGTACGGTTCATGACTAAGAAACAGAATGATAAAAATGTGATCCGTTTCCGTATCAGGCTGTATGACAACTATATGGACTTGTTTGAGCTTATGGACAGTTTGCCTCCCAAACAAAGAGGGCCGCGTATGGTTAGTTTGGCGGCTTGGGCTCTCAGCCGACACCTCAACCCCCTGTTGAAGGTCGATGCCAGTGTCATACCCGACACACCAACCGAACCTGGAATGGGCCTCCAGTATGAATCCATACATTCGCCGGTTCATCGTGAAGTGGAAGCTCCCGCCCCTTGGACCCACAAACAGGTTACCGATATACCGTCAGATAAAGAGTTTACCCCTGCGCCAAGAAACTCTGGACGTAATGAGGCAATTTCCCATTCTGTGAAGCAAGCCTTTGCTGACGAATGAACAAAACGCAATCGTTAATGCCGCTGAACGCAGCGCCAGGTCTGGTGCGCGACTGAAAGTGCTGGCAGGAGCCGGCACCGGCAAGACCACTACCCTGTTTGCCGTCGCCGAGCGCCTGTCGACGTTGAACCGTAAAGTTCTATACCTCGCCTATAACCGCGCCATCATGCTTGAAAGCAAGGACCGGTTTGCGAACAAAGCCGATGTCATGACCCTGCATGGATTGGCTTATCGTTCCATGGGTGTCGGCAAGTCACGGCGCCTCCTGGGTACGATCTATCCATCCGTGGTTGCCAAAGCTCTTGACCTGCCAGAGATGCAATTTGGCATGAAGCGTTTTGCGCTGGCTCGGGCAATCCTTGGGACTCTGTCCGCGTTTTTCACCAGCGGCGATCTTAAGATTACATGCCAGCATGTTCCGGCCTACCTGACAACCAAATTATCCGATGACCAGCTGGGCTGGATTGTCAGCCACGCCCAACAATTCTTCGGCATGGCGATGCCCAATCGCAAGACTGACCTCCCGCTGACGCACGATCTATACCTCAAGGCCTGGCATGTGGAAGGCACCCCAGGTCTTGAGCGCTACGACACGGTGCTGTTGGATGAGGCCCAGGACGCCAACCCGGTCATCGTGCACGCGCTCTCACATGCCCGGCATGCAGTGTTTGTGGGTGACTCAAATCAGCAAATTTATTCGTTCAGAGGAGCCATCGATGCCATGAGTCTTTTGGCGGGTGATGAGATGCCTCTGACACAGTCGTTTCGCTGGGGGCCAGAGATTGCGCGCATCGCCAACAAGATACTGGCCAATAAGCAGAAGCCACCCAAATGGCCATTGCGTGGAGATCCACTCAAGGAGAGCGTGGTGCGGCGCGTTGATCCAGGCAAGCGTCATGCGCGCATCTATCGGACCAATAATGATCTGATGCAGGACGCGTTGTTGTTAACCTATCTTAAAAAATCCATCGCCATGGTGGGTGACCGCAAGGATCTGAGTCTGGCACTCGAGTCCGCTCAGGCGTTGCGTGAAGGCCGGCCTGACGACGTTAAGCACTATTTACTGAGGCAATATGATTCCTGGGAAGACGCGGTCAGCGAATCCAACGCTGGCGGATCTTCTTCACACGCCCAGGAAATCCAGCAGCTCGTCCGGCTGGTACATTCCTATGGTAGCCGCCTGAACGACTTGATTGATTTGTTGAATAGTGAACAGCACGAGGAATCTGCCGATGTGGTGCTGACCACCGCTCACCGTGCCAAAGGCCGGGAATGGGACAACGTGGTAATCACCCAGGATTTCGACCGGGTGTTGGATAATTCGCAGACCCGCGACAAGATCGACCTTGAACTCAACCTTTTATACGTGTCCGTCACCCGCGCTCGCCAGGTCCTGGAGATCCAGAGCGAGGTATTGGCGGGCTACATCGCCAAGCGTTAGCCAGATTTGGATATTTTGCCAACCCCCGTACACTGGTTGGCATGAATGACGCATCTATGAACACACTACCCAAGATCGAGCGCCGTCTGGTCGATCCGGCGCGTCTTGCGGAAGCTGAACGTGCGGGCTTGAATCCAGTCGCTGCACGCATCATTGCCTCACGCGTTTCCAAAAAAGCACCAGACATCGCCAAGCTGCTCTCCCCTACCCTTTCCATGTTGGATTCCCCAAATGGATTACCGGACATCGAGGCCGCGGCCAATCGCATCGCCTTGGCCGTGACTCAGGGAGAAATTATTGCACTCTTCGGAGATTATGACGTCGATGGATCATGCTATATAGCAACATTGTATACCATTTTGACGAAACACTTTAACGTGCCAAAAGATAAAGTGCAAATGTATCAGGGCCACCGGCTGATTGAAGGTTATGGCCTGACAGACCAGGCGGTGGACCGCATCTTGGCGGCGAATCCAAGCCCTAATCTCGTGATTACCGGTGATTGCGGATCAAGCGACGAAGCGCGCATCAAACGTTTATCTGATCAATCCCGGGATTGCATCGTGCTAGACCACCACCTATTGCCGGCGGAAGGGCCGCCAAAAAGTGCCTTCGCCTGTGTGACGCCATTGCGCGCGGATAGCACTTATCCTGACACCAGCATCTGTGGCGCGGTGGTCTGCTGGTTGACCGCTTGTGTGACTCGCCGTGTGCTGATCGATATTGGGCATCTTCCGCAGAACGCGCCGCACTTGACCAACGAGATAAGCTACATCGGCTTGGCATCTGTGGCTGACTGTATGAGTTTGGCAGACAGTTTAAACAATCGTGCAATAATAAATGCGGCGCTGGACATCATTAATTCAAAACGTCTGCCCTGCTGGCAGGTCGCGTGTGCAAAGCTTGGTAATGGACGGGCACTCACCGAACGTGATCTTGGGTGGGGTATCTCTCCGAGAATAAATTCGGCTGGCAGAATTAAAGATGCCAAGCGTGGCTTGATGTTCCTGTTGTCAGAAACTGTCGAGGAAGCTATTGGCTGGTGGGATCTACTGGAAGAACAGAATGCCGAGCGTCGCAATATCGAAAAACGCTTACTCAAACAGGCAGAAGTTATCGCCGTGGATTTAGTGGCCCAGGGCATCGAAGGCCTTGTAATCCATCTTGAAGATGGGCACGCGGGTGTGCATGGGATCGTGGCCCAACGCATCAGTCAGCGCTTCGGACGACCGACCGTGTGTCTGTCACCGAAAGTAAACGATGCTGAAAGCCTTTCGGGATCCGCTCGCAGCGCCCATGACATCAATATCAAAGAGGCCTTCCAGTACGTGGCCAATCGTGCGCCGGATCTGGTCAAGCGGCATGGCGGCCATCGTGCTGCCGCCGGATGTGAAATTGCATCTGGTAAACAGAATGTCGAAAAGTTCTGTGCCCTGTTTAACGAGGCCGTGCTGTCGATCGCCAACAGCACCCAATTCGGACCGGTCATAAAAACCGACGGACCGCTCAACAGTTCCGACATGACCCTGGAAACCGTCAGCTTGCTGGACGTACTGCGTCCCTATGGCAAGGATTTCGAGTCGCCGGTGTTCGAATCGGTGCTGACGGTCAAAACCAGCCGCGCCATGGGTGATGGTAGTCATCTGCGCATCATATTGACCGATGGAGATGGGCCTGAGATGACTGCGGTCTGGTTCGGGGCCATCGAGCCGGGTGCCACGCTGCCCTTCTCACCTGGCGACTCGGTACAGGTCATTTATTCTCTTGAAGAGAATTTCTATAACGGCCGTCGCTTACTGCAGTTAATGGTCAAGGAAATGCGGCTGGCTGCTTAGTGGGTCGCACAGTTTTCTGGTGTTTGACGGCCCAGTCACCCAGCCAGATCATGAACTCAGTATTCACGGTAGGATCCTCAAGGCCGCGTTCCCGGTACCAAATCCCGGTCACCCCAACGCCATGCGTTTTGACCCAAGCTCTCTCCATGAACTCATGTTTGTCCGCATCCAGGCCGGCATAGTAATCACGGCCTATTTCCATCAGTTCGACGTTGGATAGTTTGGGACCGGTAGCTGCCTTGCGTGCTGATTGTGCTGCCACCTCGATTTCTGGTATTGCCGGCGACGCACGTGACAACGTGGCATGTGTGTAGGCCGTCAATTTACCTTCCTGAATCTTGCCTGCTTCGTATTTCTTATGGATATCCACCAGTAAACCACTCAAACGTTCTTGGTTCTTGAATTTGGCAGCGAACATGGCGGCGTCTTTCTCCGACAAGCCAAAATCATGACTCAAGCGATTGATTAGTGTGTCATCGGGTTTTTCGAACTCGGTTGACCCCAGTGTCCTTTTGCGTTCGACATTGAATTCAAGCCCGGTTACTTGCCGGCTGGACTTGATGTATTGCACCGACACTGACACATCCGAGACTGCATTGAGCTCACTGAGTGAACGGTTTATGACCTTTTCCGACAGGACACGAAATTTACTGTATTGCGACGGTTTGATATCCAGCAGTGTTCTGAAGTCTATAAGCGACAACCTGACATTGGCAGTATCCCTATCCCTCATATTCAAATTAAAAAACTCCCACAACGCCAGTGAGTTTGAGGACCTGAAGTTTTTTTGAATCTCAAGGTTTAACCGCGCATAGATTTCCGGGCGAAAGAACTCCCTGCGCATGGGCGCGGCGTATGACCATTCGCAAATCCTGCCGTCATGAATTTCAGCACTCGCCAGCGCCGACGAGACTCCCCAGCGGCTTTGTTCTCCAGCAAGGATGTCCCACTCGATTTCCGTTGAATTGAGTTCCCGGAATGCCTGCTTCAGCCAGCCGCGGTTGCGCCCGCTGTAGCCGACATCTAAACCAAGCTGTGCCACCGGCATGCTGTGGATTTCCCGCACCAGGAGATCCGGATAAGCGTGGTACAAGAGCACGTTCCAGATGCGCCGGCATATCAATGACATCCGGTTGCCAACGCGTATGGCGGCCGCATGTTTGACGAGCTCAGTGTTAGCGTTCAACTGCTGACACCTGAGCGAATCCTCGGAGTCGTCCATGTGGATTGTTTCCCAAAGTTGGGGGATCTGAGTGAAGTTGATCCGGTTTTGGTACTAAATTGCTTACCAAAAGAGGGTTACGCCGGTACCAAACTCGGTGACGCTCATCCATCGGAATGTCGCTACAGCCCAGATGCTGTCGAGGCCTGGTACCAAAAGTGGGTGAAACCGACACTGTAGTAGTTGTCTCTTTTTTTAATCTGTCTACAACAGCTTCCAGAGAATGCGCATACCAAAAGTGGTGATTTTTGATGGGTGCCCGTCCTTGCCTGGCGAGGGCTTTAGGTAAGGTACCAAAAGTGGGGACTTTTAGTGCCATTTACACCCTATAAAATCAATGACTTACAAGTGCGTACCAAACGCGGTGACATTTCATTCATCTCCATGGCTGGTGATCGGTTGATACCTGTTGAAATCACACTGTTAACCACTCCCTAGACGTACAGCCTGATATCAATTTTGTCAAGATGTGCTATCTTTCGCAAACCAATTGGCAATATTGCTTGCCGTTATACGGAGCGCATTAAACAATGGCTATTGCGTACGATAGAATACGCGATATCGTGCGGCGATCAGACGAGTTGCAGAAGCAACTCAAAATCCAGCTCAATGAACCTAAAGGGGTTAAAACCCTCAAACGTCGTTGGAGTGTTTCAGAAGCCGCCAATCTCGTTGAAAGAACCCGCCAGGCGATCCGCGAAGCGGAAGACCGTGGCAAACTCCCTACCCCGCAACGCGATCCCAAAACTCGCCGGCACGCCGGTTATTCACTGGCCGAAATCAACGCGATGTACGATGTGTTCAACACACGTCCCATGCGCTCGCGTGCAGAAGATCCACTCTGCGTGTTGCCAGTACAAAACTTCAAAGGGGGTGTGTCCAAGTCAGTGACCGCGGTGCATATCGCCGAATATCTGTCCATGCGGGGTCTAAGGACACTGGCCATCGACTGTGACAGCCAGGCCTCGATGACCAGGTTGCTGTCCGGCTATAACCCCGACGAGGATTTGGACGAAGGCGATACGCTTAAGCCCTATCTTTTCGGTGAGCAGAAATCCATACGCTATGCCATCCGGGATACCCACTGGCCTGGCCTCAAGCTAATCCCGTCAAATCTGTCGCTGTACGCCGCTGAATATGGTCTCGCCTCCTCCATGAGTAAATCGGGCGCGAGCGGGCGTGGTTGGCTAAGCTTACGACGCGGTGTCGAGACGATCGCCGATGATTTTGATTGTGTCGTTATCGACCCGCCGCCGGCCCTGGGGATGATCTCCCTGAACGTGATGTACGCCGCAAACGCCATGCTGATCCCGATGCCGCCCAACATGCTCGATTTTTACAGTACGGCACAATTTTTTCAGATGCTGGAAGAGGTCATGGGGACTTTAGGTGAGCGGGACGAAATCAGCCGTAACCTCGAATACAGCTTCGTCAAAATCCTGATCTCACGAAAGAAGCAGCGCAGCGTGGGTGAGGACCGGCCTCAGGACGTGATTGTCAACCTGGCGGAAAGCATGTTTGGTGACTATTTGATGGAATCCGTGATGTATGAGTCGGAGGAGGTTGAGGCGGCCATTGGTGCGAATCGTACGATCTACGAGCTGGAAGAACCGATGACGAGCCATAACACCTACCGCCGGGCGATCAATACATTCGACAGCATCGGCAATGAGGTTTTGAGGATGATCCGACGCAGTTGGCCAAGCCATGTGCGCAAGGCCGAGCACGATGGCAAAACCATTTAGGAGGGCGATCCATGGGAAATAAAAAACTCAGAAGCGTATTAGGTGCTGTGGCTGATCACATGAACGAATCCTCATCGGAAGCTACTGAAACCAGTCGTCCGCAAACACCAACGCCGCATAAGCCAGAAGGGCGGTTTTCAGCCGCGGGGGTGATGGATGCCATGGCAGGCAATATGGAAACCGTCACTACCTATGAGGTGGATCCTGCTCGCTGCCGTTTGTGGTCCTACCACAATCGCATGTACAAACTCTTGGACGATAAAAGCTGCGCAAGCCTGATTGAATCCATCCGGACGCATGGTCAGCGCGAACCCGCTAAGGTTCGTCGCATCAAGGGTGATGCTAAACATGAGTTTGAAGTAATCGCTGGCGCCCGCCGCCTGTGGGTTGCCCATTATCTGAAAACCCGTTACAAAATCGAAGTTGTGGATGTCGACGATGAAGAAGCCTTTGTACTGTCGGATGACTCAAATAAGCAGGAAGATGTATCGAGCTTCGAACGAGCGATCGAATATAAACGGGTCCTGCAGGATATTTTTGAAGGTAACCAGACGCGCATGGCCGCGCGCATCAACATGTCTGAGGCCAACCTGAGCCGATATTTTGCCCTGGCCTCGTTGCCGCAGGACATCGTCCAATGCGTCCCTGATCCGCGTGGCTGGACGTTGCCGCACGCAGAGAAACTCAGAGCCGCCATGAAAGGCATCGAGCTTAGCCGCCGCATTGTTGAACGTGCACGTGAGCTGCAGCAGCGTCTACAGGGAGGAGGGGCCTCATTGACCGCCAACGAGGCGGTGACCGAACTACTGGCTGCCTCGAAACGCACCGGGAAGCGGGCGGCCAAACAAGATGTAGTCAAGGGCGAGTCTGGCAAGCCGCTGTTCACCGCCAAACGTGGGCGCGGCACCATCACATTTGTGGTCTCCCTGGACATCGCAAAAAACAAGGCGAACGAGACAGCGGAGGCGGTTAAACGCTATTTCAAGAATCTTCCATGATGGAATATTGCTCTATCTCTTTGTTTATATTGGTCTTTTGTTGATTTCTGATAATCAATGTGGTGCCGGGATAACGGCTTGCCATCATCCGGCATGCGCCAGACCTTAATTCCACGTTTTAGCGCGCCCAGGCCAGCCTGGTGAAGCGCTTTATAAATATCTGCTAAATAGGGCTCTATTGCAGTCGTCGGCCCTATAAGCCCGTTAAAACGTTCCTGGTTGATATTGTTGATACCAGACTGTTTACGGACGTCTGCTATACTAATTCCGTTTCACGTGAAACGGTTTACCTGTATGTACATATCCGAACTCGACCTAGACCAGCTCAGCCCACATGCTGCCTGGTCTGGCCGGTTACCAAAGCCATCCCCAGTGATGCTGGACACGGTCGCCAAGACCGGGATTGAAGGCTTGCCGCTGATCCAAGTGCGGGCGATTGGCGGTCGGCGCTTTGAAATTCTGTCCGGAATCCGGGTGTGGCAAGCCGCCGGGCTTTCGCAGATTCACCGGGTGCCGGTCGTTGAGTGTGAGGTCTCTGATGAGGAAGCCTCAGCGATGGTTGAGCATGACTATGGTACGGACAGCCGTAGCCAGCAGGATGTGGATGATCCCATTGGGCTGGCAAAGAAATTAGTGGCGCTTCAAAAAGCGGAAAACATCAGCATCACCGAAGCTGGCCGACGTTTTGGTCTCGAACGGGCCAACGCATCCAACCATATTAGGCTGCTGCGGTTGCCAGACCGTGTTCAGCGCCTGGTTGCCGAAGGTAAACTTTCGGTCGGTCACGCCAAAGTTATGGTCAACCTGCCAGCGGCTTATCTGTCTCAGGCCTTGAAGCTGGTAGCGCCAGTAGCTGGCCGGCCTATGCAGGTTCGTGACTTCGAAACCTGGGTCAAGGCCCATCGTGAGGGTGGCGAGGGGCAGGGCAGCACGGCACCGGCAGATGACTGGGCCGGGCGCTATAGCCAACGTCTAGGCTATATTTTCGGCGCGAACGTAGTTATAGAAGACCGCGGTGCCGCCGGCAGGATCGTCATGAACTACACCTCACATGAGGAGCTGGACGGCATCCTCGATCAGTACAAAAAGCTCGGTTTTTCGGTTGAGTGAGCGCCGGCCTTAATGCTAGCAAAGCATCGTTTTACAACGCTTTCTTGACTTTCTAGCGCACCCATAACGAGTACCATTTTCTCCAATTCGGAGAACCTGCCTATGATTCGTAAAAAACTTTTATGGATGGCTTTGGGTGTTTTGTTGGGTGGTGGCATTGGCGTCAGTATTACAGGCGCGCTTGCACAAAGTGTTACCGGTACCGCTGCCCAAACAGTATTAGAAACTACACCAGGAGCGATGGTAACGGGTGCTGTAACGGCTGTTGTGACTACGCCTGGTGCGCCACAGTATGGAATTGCTTCTGAAATGGGTCTGGTTTCGCTTGGTAATGCGTTAATTGCAGATGAGGAGTCGGTAGGCGCACATTTAGGGGCTAATCAGGCGCGAAGCGTTAAGGCAATGTCCGCAAATACCGATGCGCAAACAGAGGTGCAAGGCTCAATAGGGCAGAAAGAATTCCTTGCGACACAACTCACCAGTCTCCAGAATCAAACTACCGACCCAGGCAGTCATAGCATCAATGGTTGTCAGAATACCCTTGTTGGTACTACCCAGGCATCCATCGGTGCCAGTCGTGACGTGGTCAGTAGTGCACTCAATAACGCTGCACTTGCCCGCGGAAATTCCATGGCCAATTCGCATGATTCACTTAGTAAAGTGGCTAAGCTAACCAAGCCACAAATCGATGTTAGCGCAATATTTCCAAGCGGCGGTACACAGAACGACATCGGGAACGGCAGCGGTGATGTTGCGTCATCACAGGCTGCTGGTAATGCCATCGATTATGCCACAACAGTCAACAATCCTGATCCTGTACCGCAGCTCCCTCCGGCGATCCAATCAAAAATCAGCTCTATGAATCCCAGTAATTATCCGCCTGCGGTAGCTCAATATATGGCTGAGAAGAATATCTGGGACAGTAAGATGGGTCTGTCCACAAAGGCATTCGCGGATATCGCTTCTTACTATGCACCTTTGAGTGCCCAGAACGACTGGACCAACTCGGCGTACGCCTCCATGGGGCTGGCACCTCCGGCAGGCGGCGTATCAGAGATGTCTATGCTGGATCTCGAGGTCAAAAGTAGGACCGAATCCCCGGCTTGGTATACACAGATTGAAGGCGATACCAATACGGGTTTATTGCGCGAAATTGCTCTGATGAATGCCATCAACATGGATATCAACCTGCGCAATTTTAAGGAAACACAGATGCAACTGGCCATCACTGCGGCTCAGTACGCTGACCAAGTCAACCAGAGTGATCGCCAAAAATATATGGATGCGTATAACGGTGTGATATCGGCAGCGCGAGGTGCCCCGTGATGAAATCATTATTCCTGGCAGCAGCAATTTCTGTGTTTTTAGTTTCCACGGCTATGGGCCAGTCAACCGGCGTTACCGGCGGCACTGGCGTTAGCGGGGGTTCCGGACAGGGATTTACAACACCACCATTTGTAGTGCCAACATCTGGACCACCTGTTGTTATTGATTGCGTTAAAGCTTTGAATTCAGCCTATGTCGCACGCGCCTATAACATTAAGCATAACGGTGATCCTATCGGTCAGAACAACCAGCCGAGCAAGTTATCCTGCCTTGGAAACCTAATGCAGGGCATGATGGTTGGGTGGCCATCTATCGACCTCAGCTCGATACTGTCGGAGCTGGAAAACATGGCCTGCAATGCACTGACAAGCGTCATTAACAGCCAGATGTCAGCTCTTGGGAGCACGGTCCAACTACCCGGTGGCTTGGGTACTGTCAGTGTGCTGCCTTCCTATAATAATGGTGCAAACACCTCGACGAACGACGTCAGCGGCAACGTTGGGGCCACCATCTGGAATATGGGCCCTGGACAAATTCCGCCACCACAACCGATACAGAACCCAATCAATGGCGGCACTATTGGTGGGCCTTAGCCAGAATTTGGATATTTTGGTGGTTATGTTATAAGCATTAGGTGAACCTTTCCTGTAAACGGGAGTTTTTATGAATGCACAGAGGTTTTCCATCAAGGACCTCAACGATCTACTGGTAGCTGTCGAGCTGCCGGCGCTTACCGAGGCCCAGGCCAAACACTTGATCACGCTCGAACCGCGGGATCGCATCGTGGAAGCTGCAAAACGCGCTCCACAGGACCAGAATACGCGTGGCTGGCTGAAGGCTTTGTTCCAGCGTGCCGGGTTCATCCCGCCCATTGCACAGCGCGCGACCAATAACGTACCTGTGGTGGTCAGGACTGTGCAGCCCCAAACGACTGGCAGGGGAACGTTTTTGGATGGTGATTCTTCAGCTCAATCTCGGCGTGTCGTAGCCGTTGTCCGGCCTGACAATCAAACCCGTAAACCTTCCGCTGCACCCGTATCACCTGCGGCATCTTCGGAGAACAATGCTGCAGAGGTTGGTAGTGGTGGTGAAGAAATGCCTGCTAAGAAACGCAATCAGTATCATGTTTATGCCGGCAAGTCGGCCTTGTGTTTTGAGGAAGATACCACGCGCTCAGGAGAGCCAACGGTCGCTCTGGATGCTGCGATCTCTCTCGGCACGCGTACCTACGACTGGAAGAACAAGGTCCGCCTGCAACTCTCGAAGCGTGAGCTGCCTATTGTGGCGGCTGCCTTGCTGGGGTCGATCGATTACTGTTCGTTCAGCGCCCATGGTGAGAATAATGCCAAAGGTTTCTCGATTGAGGTCCAGTCCAAACAGCCATCCGGCTCTACCTATTTCGTCAAGGTATGGAGCAAGGACGAGCAAACGCGCGCCGTCCCGATGGATGCTGCGGATGCCTACCATGTGTCATCTCTGGTGCTGTCACAGCTAGGCAAGCTGTATCCAGAGCAATCGATGCAGGAACGCATGATCTTGCTGAAACGCCTGGCAAATATTCACGTGCCCCAAGAACGCAAGCCAACACCTCAATCCAATGCCGCATGAACGCGTGGCCTCACAACCTAATTGATTTATGGAGGATGTCACCAATACTGGCAATGCTGCTGGTTGCCAATGCAGCGATGATGGGTGCGAGCGTCGGCAGTTTCTTTACAACCGCCGGACATCGTTTTCGCAACGGTGAACATAACCGGCGAGGTATTGGTGACGCCCTCAAACGTGGGTCACGCTGTGACGCCTGTGATGGTTTTATCCGGCATACCGATAACATTCCGGTCATATCCTGGCTTATGCTGCACGGTCGTTGCCGCTTATGCCTGCAGAAGATCAGCCGTTGGTATCTGGTCAATGAATTATTGGGAGCGTCCGTGACGGTGCTGGTTGTAGCTTTGTACGGGGTAACGATTCAGGGTGCTGCTGCCTGCTTGACCGCCTGGCTCGTGATCTGGGGATATACGGCGGTCCCATATCTGATGTTCTCGGTGGATATCAGCGAAACCGAACACACCAAGAAAGCTGAAAAGATTTTAGCGGTACGTCAGAGTAACCGGGAAGCGGCTGAGGCGCATGCTGCGAAGGAACGCAAGGCATTACCCCTACTTGAAGAGATGGGACCTTTCCCGATGTATATGTACACGGAAGGTAAGTGGGGAATCATCGACATGCTGCTGCTTGCCAACAAGAATAAAGACGGGCGTTACAGTATTGTTGCCAATGCCGCCGACAATAAGAAAAAGCTTTTCCCTTACAAAAATCATTCCATACCAGGCGCCGATCCGGAATTTCAGACGAAAACACCGGATGGTTGGTCCTACGGGCCATTCGATACGCTCAGTGAGGGCTTTGATGCGTTGCGCGTGCACATGATCCGCTGGTCACTCAAGACCCTACTGGAATCTTTAGATACCTCTAACACACGCGTGACGATGCTGCGTATCCGTCTCGAGGATGCTGTGAACGATCACTCGGTGAAAGCAATCCGTAACTCCATGTCACTGTCGGTGTGGATAAAGCAACTCTATGGGCTGTTATCCATGCAGGGGCAGGGTGAATCGGTAGTCGAGGGCCTGGCAACCCTGAATCGTTATCTATCCGTAGCCCCAGCTACATAATAAGGGTATGCGGATTTTA
>Ga0307373_10001007_pt1 | contig 53501 bp, 39 predicted proteins | sample OX2MG_FD_202534 | JGI IMG/M metagenome (GOLD analysis project Ga0307373, IMG submission 202534) | Soil microbial communities from Risofladan, Vaasa, Finland - OX-2 | ecosystem: Environmental > Terrestrial > Soil > Coastal area > Acid sulfate soil | place: Finland: Risofladan, Vaasa | collected... | reverse complement strand
TTATAGAGTTACATTTTCTCAATGCCCGAAGGCAAATACAAAACATATCAAACCTCTACGGCATCAAAATAGCTTGCTGAAAAAAGTGACAATTTGTTTTCAGTTTTTTTTGCTTAAGCGCCTATGTTAAACCAGCAATTAAGTTTTCTTAATTCAACAATGTAATAGGCACTAAATTCACTTTCATAGTTTTCAGGATAGAAAGAATTAATAACCTTCTGCACTATCATCGCCCCTGTGATCTGCAACCGCAATAATAGTATTGCCATCGTGCATAATCACTTCTGTTCTGCCGATTGAGCCTCTGATGACAACTTTATAACCCATGGCTTCTAATTGTGCAATTACATTTTTATTAAAATCTTTTTCTACAAAAATTTCATCCGGTAACCATTGATGATGAAATTTTGGAAGATTTACCGCCTCCTCAGGCGTGAGCTTAAAATCAATTATGTCAACAATAGTTTGATAGACACTGGTGGGAATAGTAGTGCCGCCTGGAGTCCCAACAATAATGTATGGTTTATTATTTTTCAAAACAATGGTGGGAGTCATGCTGCTTAACATTCTTTTATCCGGAGCAATGGCGTTTGCTTCAGCACCAACCGCTCCAAACATATTTGGCACCCCTGGCTTCACACTAAAATCATCCATTTCATTATTTAATAAAAATCCGGCTCCTGTAACTACAATCCCGCTTCCAAATCCTCCATTCAAAGTTGTAGTGGTAGAAACTGCATTCCCATCTTTGTCCAATACATCAAAGTGTGTGGTTTCTTCTCCCTCCTCTATGTAGCCTTCTTTAATATCTTTACTATTTCCCGCTTTTGAAGGATCATAATCACTCATTCTTTTTTGAAGATAAGCATCACTTACTAAAGTCTTTACAGGCACTTTTACAAAATCAGGATCGCCCAGATACTTTGCCCTGTCTGCAAATGCGCGCCTTTCTGCTTCCGTCATTAATTGCACGGAAGCTAATGTGCCATATTTCATGGCACCAATATTTTCCATAGCACTCATTTTGAGCAATTGCTCCAGAATAATTCCACCACTACTTGGTAAAGGCATTGAAACAACTGTATAACCTTTATAATCAAAAACAATGGGATCTCTATCTTTGGCTTTATAATTTTTTAAATCTTCTTCGGTAATAATTCCATTATCCTTTTTCATTTGTTGTGCAATTAATTTAGCCGTTTCTCCTTCATAAAATCCTTTTGCTCCAAAATCTCTTATTCTCTTTAATGTGTTAGCTAGATCTTTTTGTATTAATGTATCACCTGCCTTCCAGGGAGTATTTTTTACATATAACGGTACGTCGGAATTCATTTTTAGTAATCTACTTTTTGCGTAATTAAGACTTGCTGCTTCTCCAGGCACTAAAACAAAACCGTTTTCAGCAAGGTCAATGGCAGGCTGGATTAATTTTTTAAAAGGAAGTTTTGCATATTTCATACATTCAAATATGCCTGCCACAGAGCCTGGAACACCGGTAGAAAGAGGGCTATTTTGTGATAAATTCATTTCGGGATTTCCATTAGAATCCAGGTACATTTCTCTGAAAGCCTTCGCGGGAGCCATTTCGCGGTAATCTATTGAAATATTACGACCGTCTCTTAAATGAATTATGGTAAAACCTCCTCCCGCTATATTTCCGGCGCTTGGATGTACTACTGCCAAAGCTAATTGAGTAGCAATAGCTGCATCCACGGCATTACCTCCTTGTTTCAAGATGGAAATACCTACTTCACTTGCTATCGGGCTCGCAGAAACCACAGCCCCATTTTTAACTGTAATATCTTTATAAGTCTTAAAATGAAAAGCATTTATTTTTTGCTGATGGCTGCATGAAGTAAAGATGGCACACATTGAAAAGATGAGGAACATGCATTTTATTTTTGGCATACACTTTTTTTTCAAATTTAGGTTTTATGGATACAAAAGCAAAGATGAAAATTTAAACTGCCGGTTTTATTTTTTTGATTTAAATTATAAATTGTTAATAATTTATCAAAAACCTCTCCGCTACAAAACAACATTAACTTACTTTCGTATAATTAAATTATACAGAAAATGCGTAAATATTTTTTACTCTTATTATTTTGTTCTCTTACTCAAATAGTTTTTTGCCAAACTCCAAAAACTTATAATTCTTCTCAAATTTTTGAACAAATAAAAAAATTAGATGTGTTAGGATCTGTTTTATATGTTGCTGCTCACCCCGATGATGAGAACACAAAGTTGCTTGCTTACTTAGCCAATGATAAATTATATCGTACAGGATATTTAAGTATGACACGAGGCGATGGCGGTCAAAATTTAATTGGCGATGAACAGGGCGTGGAATTGGGATTGATAAGAACGCAAGAGCTACTTGCCGCAAGAAGAATAGATGGTGCAGAGCAATTTTTCACCAGAGCATATGATTTTGGTTACACCACAAGCCCTGTGGAAACTTTTAAATTTTGGGGACATGAAAAAATATTAAGTGATGTAGTTTGGGTGATCCGGAAATTTCAACCGGATATAATAATTACGCGTTTTCCTACGACTGGCGAAGGCATCCATGGCCATCACACCGCTTCCGCAATACTTGCCGGAGAAGCCTTTGAAGCTGCTGCTGATCCCACAAAATTTCCTGAACAGTTCAAATATGGCGTAAAGCCCTGGCAGGCAAAACGGTTATTGTGGAACACATTTAATTTCGGCAGCGTCAATACCGAAAGGCCAGACCAGTTTAAAATTGATGTAGGTGGCTATAATGTTTTTCTGGGAGAAAGTTATGGTGAAATAGCTGCCGAAAGCCGTAGCCAGCACAAAACACAGGGCTTTGGCGTACCTGCTACAAGAGGAAAGTCATTAGAATATTTTAAAACTATAAAGGGGTCGGCACCCGAAAAAACATTAATGGATGGGGTCGCTACCAATTGGGAAAGATTAAATGACCAATCTATGGAAAATGATGTTCAAAAATTAATCAAAGATTATTCTTTTCGGCGACCTCAAAACTCATTACCTGCCCTTATACAAATTTATCAAACCTTACAAAAAATGAATGAAGGGTATTGGCGCGATCAGAAAATGAAAGAGGTAAAACAGATTATAAAGGAATGTATCGGGCTTTATATGGAAGCTACCACAGAAACAATGTTTGCAATTCAGGGCGATTCGTTGCAGGTGAATTTTGCTGCAGATAATCGTTTAGATGCTAATGCAAGGGTAAATTGGGTAACCATTGAGAATACTAAGTTTGAGATGAATGATGAATTGCCCGGAGATAAAAATGTTTTACAACAATTCGAAGTATTGATTCCATCCAACGCTAAAATTTCACAGCCTTACTGGTTGGTTGAGCCAATGGATAAGGGTTCTTTTAATGTTTCGGATCAGACACTAATTGGGAAACCGCAGAATGATCCTCAAACAGCCAAAGTTTCTGTAACCATCAACGGAGAAGATTTAGAATACGATATTCCTATTCAATTTAAGTCCAATGATCCTGTAAAAGGCGAACGATTTGAGCCTTTATTTATTATTCCAAAAGTAGAATTAAGATCATATCCCGAGTTGGCACTATCCATCAATAATGATCCGATGAAAATAAAATTAGATACCATAAAAAATGGTACCTCTCAAAATAATTTTATTGTAAAAGAAACTTATTCCTCAAATGTTTTAGAAACAAAAAAAGGAGAAAATAATTTCTATTCAATAAAAAATCCGGAAGAATCAAATACTGAAAAGGTAGACTGGAGTGCTGTTGAAGGAAATATGGTTTATGATTCCTATAAAACAATCATTGAGTATCCGCACATACCTAACATTATTTATTTCCATAAAGCTGAATCAAAATTAATAGAGATCAATTTGAAAACAGTTGGAAAAAAGATAGGGTATATTCCCGGAGCGGGTGATAAAATTCCTGAAGCACTGCAAAAGATGGGTTATGAAGTAACAGTGCTTTCTGAAGATGACATCACTCCAAATAATATAGCACAATTTGATGCCATTGTAACCGGTGTGAGGGCTTATAGTGTTCACCAATGGTTGAGCGATTTATATCCTGTATTAATGAATTATGTAAAGAATGGAGGTGTGTTGTTGGTTCAGTATAATAAAAACAGCTATAGAAATTTTGTAGCAACAAAAATTGGTCCTTATCCATTTACTATTTCGGGCAACAGGGTTACAGACGAAACTTCTGCAGTTCAGTTTGTTGATCCTGAAAACACTTTATTAAATTATCCAAATAAAATAACAAAAAAAGATTTTGACAATTGGATTCAGGAACGTAGTACTTATGAAGCAGTTGATTTTGAGAAAAATTATCAATCCCTTTTTTCAATGCATGATGCCAACAGAGCTCCATCCCAGGGAAGTCTTATCTACACTGATTATGGGAAGGGGAGATTTGTATATTCAAGCCTGGTTTTCTTTAGGGAATTGCCTGCGGGTGTGTCAGGGGCTTATCGCTTATTTGCTAATTTGATTGCAAAACGGATTGAAAAAAAATAAGAAACAAGAAATAAAAAATAAGAAAGTGAATAAAAGTGATTCTGAATTGAAAGATATGAATGTTACCTCATCTGAAAATTGTATTGATGAGAAGACGTCCTATTGGAACCGTTTGTATGCTATCGTATTTCTTTTTTTAGTTCTGCAGGTTATTTTCTATTACTTTATCACTAAATATTTCAATTAGCTGGTTGAGCTAATCAGCTAATTATAAATAAAAGCCAACATGAGTTATCAGGATTGGATTGTACTTATTGTAACGCTTACAGGTATTATTATTTATGGCGTTTATAAAAGCAAGACAACCAAAAATCTTGATGGATATTTTTTGAGCAACCGGGATATGCCATGGTATCTTGTATTACTTGGCATTATGGGTACGCAGGCGAGTGCCATCACCTTCATAAGTGCGCCGGGGCAGGCTTATACTGATGGAATGCGGTTTGTTCAGTATTATTTTGGACTGCCTATAGCCATGATCGTTATATGTATTGTTTTTGTTCCGGTTTTTAATAATTTAAAAGTTTATACGGCTTATGAATTTTTGGAAAACCGGTTTGATCTGAAAACAAGAACACTTACTTCTCTTCTTTTTCAAATCTCCAGAGGGTTATCAACTGGTATTAGTATTTATGCGCCTTCATTAATTCTAAGCTCTTTGCTTGGATGGAATATCTATTATACCAATATTATTATGGGAGGCATGTTAATTATTTATACTGTTACCGGAGGGGCAAGAGCTGTTGCACACACCCAAAAACTTCAATTATTAATTATATTGATCGGAATGATAATAGCAGGATATCTGGTAGTGCATCTGATGCCTGCAAATGTTGGCTTTTTCGATGCGTTGCATCTGGGAGGAAAGAATGGAAAAATGAATATTATCACATCAGGAAGAACGGCAAATGGTTTTGACTGGAAAGATAAATACAATATCTGGAGCGGAATTATTGGTGGATTTTTTCTTGCCCTTTCTTACTTTGGAACCGATCAAAGCCAGGTTGGACGATACTTAACTGCTAAAAATAATCGTCAGGGAAAGCTGGGATTATTAATGAATGGTATCGTAAAAGTGCCTATGCAATTCCTGATTTTGATGCTCGGTGTTTTAGTTTTTTCTTTTTACCAATATCATAAGGCACCCATTCATTTTAATGAGAACCAGGTGACACGTGCAAAAGAAACTATTTATAAAACTCGATTGCAGAATCTTGAGGCGAAGTATGCAAGTATTTCTTCGACTAATAACCCTGAAAAAACAATTATTAAAAATGAATACAGTGCCGTATTATCAAAGGCTTTGCCCGGAGAAGACGTAAATGATGCTAATTATATTTTCCTTCGTTTTGTGATAGATTATTTACCTAAAGGACTCGTAGGTTTATTGATAGCGGTAATTTTCCTTGCAGCGTGGGGAAGTATTGCGGCTGCATTGAATGCTCTTGCTTCCTGCACGGTTGTTGATATTCATAAAAGATTTATTAAAAAAGAATTGACACAAAAAGAAGATTATCTGATTTCCAAATTCTATACTTTTTGCTGGGGAATTTTCTGTATCCTGGTAGCAGAGTTTGCCAGTAATTTAGGGAATAGCTTAATTGAAACCGTCAATATATTAGGCTCTTTATTTTATGGTGTTATCCTGGGAATTTTTATGGCTGCCTTTTGGTTCAAACCTATAAAAGCAAACGCTCTTTTTATTGCTGCTGTTATTTCAGAAATTCTTGTTATTATTATTTACAGAGCGAATGTGATTTCATTTTTGTGGTTAAACGTTATAGGTGCAATATTGGTGATTGTTATTGGATCTTTATTGCAGCCGGTTATTAGAACTGAAAAGAAGACCGTTAAATTTAATTGACGTAAGCAAGAAGGCATATAATGTTATTTTAATTCTTTCATCAGCTTTTCATTAAATATTACATATTCACTATTACCTGCATCTTTGGCTAATTTAAGAGATTCTTTCGCGGAAGCCATGGCACCTTTTTTATCTCCCATTTCCATTTGAATTTTAGCTTTATAGTAAACCATAAAAAATGGAGGTTTCTCATTTTGCGCAATAGCTGAATTGATCATTTCAAGTGCTTTAGGTCTATTATTATCATACTCATTATAAAACTGCGCTGCCTGCCAATAAGGCTTCTTATCAGAAGAAAGTGCTTCATCAAATTGTGCCCTAAGTTTATCTTTTATATCTTCTTTTATGGGCACATTTAAAACTAAATTGTCCCATGATATTGTGAGAACACAGCTTTCTGGTTTTACATCGGAGAACTCCATTGTAAAGGTTTCAATCTTGTTTATATTTCTACTAGTCTTAATGTTTTGCCTGAAAACATCTTCACTTTCTTTATATCCGCTGGTACCGGAATTATTAAAACCTCGATTGAGTATAAAAGTCCATTCGCCATTTTTATGAGGAATTGTGTAAATAGCATAACAGCCGGTATCCACCTTGTGCCCTAATATTTCTACCGGATCATTGAACTTTATTTTTGTTGCGGCATTAGCACCTGTACGCCAAAGTGAATCATATTGAACTACGGTTCCAAATACATTTCGTCCTTTTAGTCCTGGCCTGCTGTAAGTGAGTTCTATAGAAGAAAGTCCGAAATTTTGTTTAATGAATTGCGTAGGCGAGGGTGCTGGCATTCTTATCTGAGAAAAACCTGAAATTGCGGAGATTATACAAAATAATAATGCGCTCATATATTTTTTCATAATAAACTATTTTGAGGAATATATTCTCAAATATCGTACTAAAAAATAGAACTGGACTTTTATTGTAGAGAAATATTGATAAAGCTTTCCTTTATGAAAAACTATTTGATTATTATTTCAAAAATTGTCTTTTTAAGTCATATTGCAAATCCGGATGTAGCTCTGATAATGAGTTTTCGATTCTTTTGAGTTGAGCTTCATACAAATTAGATAATTGCTGGCTTTGTTTTATAGGGATTGAAAAAGAATTTATGCAATTACAAAAATGAATTAATAATTCCGCCTCGATTTGTTTTGACATAGAGAAGCGAATATTTTTATTTAATTCTTTTAATATCTTTCGGATGCTTTTTTTGATGTAATAAATATTTGTTTTGTTTATTTCTCTAAATAAATTTTCAATTTCTTGTTTTACATTTTCTAAAAACTCCGGAATTTCATCATGATCAAAAAGCAGAAATCCAAGTAACTCTTTATTTTCTTTTTTATATTTTGCCAATCTTAAACAATAAATTACAAGTTCTTCTGAATTCTTTTTCTCTAAATCCTTTTTTATATCATTAATTGAATGAGGTTTCATGTCTTGTAAAGATCAGAAATTAATATTTTGACTCATTGAGATTCACTCATTTAAGATGGAATTAGGCCAAACGTTTTTATAAAAAAAAAGGAAATCTTTACGACTTCCCTTTTTTTGGTTTATGCGTGTGTAAGAATTTATTGTTTTATTACTTTGCCATTGAATATTACTTCTCCGGATTTATTTGTTATTGAAAGAATATACATTCCTTGCTGAAGTCCGCTAATACTTGAAAAGTTTTGTCTTGAACTGCCAGCAGACACAGACCATGTTTCTAATGCCACTTGGTTTCCAGTGATATCAATTAACCTTGCAGAAACCATTTGTGGTATGGGGCTATTGAAATTAACAGTAAGCGTATTATAGAATGGGTTTGCCAAAATGGAAACTGAGGTAGTATTAATATTTGTTTTTATACTTATTATTGTTGAATATTTAAAATTACCATCGAAGTCAACTTGCTTAATGCGATAAAAATTTACGCCGGAAAGTGGACTTACATCAAAAGCACTGTAATTTTTAACTACCTGGCTATTGCCGGCCCCTGCTACATTTGCAATGGATTCCCAATTAGTACTTCCATCAGCACTTCTCTCTACTTCAAAATAGCTGTTATTGATTTCCTGAGCTGTTTGCCAGTTGAGACTTACGCCACTTCCTTTTTGTTGAGCTGTAAAGTTCATAAACTCTACCGGTTGCGGACCTTGTGAAGGACAAAGCCCGAGTTGCATATCATCAAGAGCAAAATCATTACCACAACCACCTGAGGTTTGATCACCGATTCTGACTCTGATGGTGTTAGGAATAAAAGAACCAACAGATGGCATAGTAAAAATTGATCCTATATTTACCCAGGTAGGTTTAGTTGTCTGAGGAATTGCCGCAGAGGTATATGGAGAGCCTGCAAAAGGTACCCATGTGCCTGATTGTGATAGATATTCAACTGTAAATGTCAGAATTGGTAACAAAGCACTTGTGCCACAGAGTCCCATAGTGTCAACATTCATTATGTATAGACTGACACTATAGTCCCCTGGTACAAAACCTTGAGCAAGAGTAATGGTACGATTGTAAAATGTGTCAGCTATACCATTTATAACCAACATCTTACCATTTAAATTACCAGTGTGATCACCTGAAACCTGCCATTCGGCTTTTTGATTAGTAGAATCAACAACCCGATAGGTTCCATCATCACCCAGAGGGCCAGTAGGACTGTAAGTTAAGTTTACTACATTAGGGTCATTACTAGGTGTAGTTCCCTGCCCGAAATTTTCAGTTCCGAGAATAAGTTGATTTGGGCAACCAATTTGTGCCTTCACCAAAAACGAAGTCATTAAAATTACTGCAATACTTAAATTGAATTTTGCAAATTGTGTAAAATACTTTTTCATAAAAGAGGCTTTAGAAGTAAATAAATGTGCTATGAATAAGGAAACCGGATAGGCTTTACACATATTGCTAAATGCAATAACAGGATGGTTTGGAGGAGCTTCTTAAAGGATGAGGATAATGTTCCCTGAAATGAGGAAAGCCAAAAGTATAATTTAATATCGAAAAATCAAAGGGAATGGTAATTTTTTTTTAGTTCACCCTATTTAAAACTTAAACAGGTAGAATTATTTTTGGAAAATTTTTACAAAAAATAGTTGTGGTAATTGTTATAGCTATACCTTTAAGTCAGTTTTGTGAAGCTAGCGATGCAAAGCGAAGTTAATATCTTTAGAAATTCCTTTCTTATTTCAGAATGGCATAGAATTTACGGTATCATTTCAATAAACAATCTTTTTAAAACAATTATCATGAAAATAATATCCCGAATAATGATAGTAGCAGGGATAATGATTTCAAATTCATTGTACGCCCAGGACACTAGCCATACCAGTTTGTTAGATAGATATTATCCAGTTCAAAAAACAGCAAACCAATCAGCTCCGGAATTAAACAAAGCAACTACTCAACCCGTGAATAATACTGAGAATAGCCCTTCCGCTACTACAACAACAATATCGCAGGCTCCACAGATTAACAAAACAAATAACCAGGAAGTTCCTATTCCCCAGGCTACAAGTTCCCAGGTTCAGAATACTTTAACTCCAACCCAAACTAATATTGATGGTATGGGTACTGATTATTATAACCCTTCTGGTTCTTCTACATACCGGGATACCAGATTGGGCAGCAGTTCTCCTCTTTATAATACATATGAAAAGAATGACGATGGTGCTGGTGCTATTACTACCAATCCTAATAAAGGGTGGTAGTTGATGACTATCAATTGAGTTTCATTTCAAACATCTTAGGCCAGTCCTTACCTGTTATATAAAGATTCTTTGTGGTGCTATCATAAGCGATTCCATTAAGGACTGCATCACCATTCACTTTTGCATTGGGGTCATATTGCTGCAGCAAACCTGTAAGGTTCATATCACCAACCACATAACCTGTAGCCGTATCAATTTTTACAATATCATTTGTTAGCCATCTATTAGCATATATATAACCACCGATGAGCTCAAGTTCATTAAGGCTATCTACTTCACCCATGTTGTTAGCAACAGTAAGAATTTTATCAATCTTCATGTCTTTATTTTTTTCGTCAGGTTGTACAAAATAAAGGTGTGAGCTGCCGTCGCTTATTATAATATTTTTATCATCATGAGTAGCACCCCATCCTTCCCTATCCCACTTGAGAGTACTTATAGGATGCGTTATATCATCAAGACTATAAACAAAAATTTTATGGCTTTGCCAGGTAAGCTGATAAATTTTATTTTTAAAAATAGTAATGCCTTCTCCAAAAATAGAACTGTCGGGTATTAAATAATCCTTTTCAACCTTACCGGTTTTTATATCAACGATGCGCAAATTAGAAGTGCCATATTCTCCGGTACCTTCATACATTTTTCCTTTGTAAAATTCCAAACCCTGAGTAAATGCTCCCGGGTCATGGGGATAAACAGCCTCTACCTTAAACATAATGGGAGCAGGCGCCGGGATGTTGTTGACCTTTGGCATTGGAAGAGAATTATCATAATTGGGAGAGGAGGAATTATTACAGGAAATCAGAAATAAAATAGAAACACCAAAAAGAAATTTATGAATCATTTTATGATTTTATGAAGATGTAAAAATAAGGCACAGAATGTTTTTAATGGGTTTCTTTCAAAAAAAAAATTGATAAAAACTTTTAATTCCAAAATATTTTATCTTTATTTGTGTTCTCAAACCTCTGATACAGATAATAACTTTCTCATCCAATCCTAAAGTTATTTTCTTAAAAGATCGAACTCAGGTTATCATTGAATCTTCAATTCCGATTTCCATATCCCATGTAACAAAATAGTCACCAGGCCTATGTAATCCCGCTATTGTTCATATACTCAAAAAATTGAGTTTTACAACTGGGAATACATGAAGATTATACTTACGCTCCTATGCTTTTGCTTTTTTTATGGCGCTTCAGCGCAACGATGTGGAACTCCTGAATATATGACAAGCCACCCTATCATTAGTAATAATGCACTAAGGACAGTTTCACAGGATACCTCAACTCGTGATACATTGCCCAACGAAGTCATTGTAGTCCCTGTGGTAGTACATATACTTTATAATACTAATGATCAAAATATAAGTGATGTCCAGGTTCTTTCTCAAATCGTTTCATTAAATAATGATTATAGAAGAATGAATGCTGATACTGTAAATACTCCCGCTCCTTTTAAAAGTGTTGCTGCTGATACAAGGATCCAATTTTGTCTTGCAAAAGTTGATCCCCAGGGAAGAAGTACTACAGGGATTATTCGTAAATTCACAAGCACTACGCAATTCATTCCAAACGATGATATGAAATTTTCTTCTAAAGGAGGCGATGATGCTTGGGATGCTACGAAATATCTTAATATTTGGGTATGTAATCTTTTCGGACAAACTTTAGGTTATGCGGTGATGCCAGGTGGTCCTCCCGCTAATGACGGCGTTGTTGTTTGTTATGATGCTTTTGGAACAATAGGGAATGTAATAGCCCCTTATAATAAAGGAAGAACTCTTACCCATGAAATTGGCCACTGGCTTGGCCTAAGACATTTATGGGGTGACGCTTATTGCGGGGATGACGGAATAGCAGACACTCCACCACAGGAAACCAGTAATAGTTTTTGCCCTACTTTTCCTCATCTTTCTTCATGCTCAATCAATAGTTACGGTGATATGTTTATGGATTACATGGATTTTACTGATGATGGATGTATGAACATGTTTACCCAGGATCAAAAAGCTGAAATGAGGAGTTTATTTGCATTGGGAAACGTAAGGAATTCATTTTTAAATTCATCCGTATGTGACAGCTCAAATGCTGAAGAGGGACCTCTTCCCGTAAAAACTGCTGCACCTTCAGTTTTAGAAATAACTACCTATCCTAATCCATTTATTAATACAATTACTATAGCATCTAATGATGAAGCATCTGTAGTCGGAAAAGTCTTAAGATTATACAATATTGAAGGTAAATTATTTTTAACCCAAATTATACAATCTCAAAATACGGTACTCGATTTAAGCAGGCTACCTTCGGGCATGTACATTCTTAAAATACAGAGTACTGATAATAGTTTAGTATATAAAATAATAAAGCAATCTGGAGGGGGATCAGTAAAATAGGTATTGATGATTGTGTAAACATTTTACAAAACTTTGCAAAAACTTTGAATTCATTTTTATAAAACCTTAAGTAGTTTTGTTACGTACATAAAGCAAAACTATTAACATGAAAAAAGTATTTTATTTTGCAACTCTTGTCTTTTGCACTTTTCTTACTAATTGTTCTCAATCTCAAACGCCTGATAAGAGTAAGTATCCTGATCCTCAAATTGTAACTTCTTATAAGGATTTTCCGGTTCAATATACTGATGCGCAATGGAAACAGAAACTGACACCGGCACAATACTATATCCTCAGAGAGAGAGGAACAGAAAGAGCTTTTTCAGGGAAGTATGATCATTTTTATAAAAAGGGGACTTATTATTCTGCAGCTTCCTTACAGCCCTTATTCAGTTCGTCAACCAAATTTAATTCTGGTACAGGTTGGCCAAGTTTTTATGCGCCAATAAATAGTAACTCTATAAGACTTGTGCCTGATCATTCTGATGGAATGGATCGCCTTGAAGTGGTAGATTCAAAAACTGGCTCTCATCTTGGTCATGTATTTGATGATGGCCCTGCTCCCACAGGTAAAAGATATTGCCTCGATTCTGACGCATTAATTTTTGTACCCGAAGGAGGTAAACCACCTACTGCTTCTAAGTAAAGTTGTAATCTAAGATGAGTTATCAAAGATTAGTTAGGAAGTAGATTTAAAAATATTTTGCAACTTAAGAAATCAAATCAAATCTTTAAAATTTGTAATTATGATGTATTGATAACAAAATTAGATTTGTGTCAAAGATAGAATGGCATAAATTCAATCTTTTTCATTTTAGGAACATCATTTTTAGAAATGTCTTTTTCTCTTTTTGCGTGATTAATTTTTTTCATTTAGCTTTGACCTTTAATGCAACTTTCCACCAAACATCTTCTGGGCATTAAGGATTTAAATCTCAGCGACATTGAATTAATCCTTTCTACCGCAACTCAATTCAAAGAAGTTTTACAAAGGCCAATTAAAAAAGTACCTTCATTACGCGATACCACAATCGTTAATTTATTTTATGAAAATTCTACAAGAACAAGAATTTCTTTTGAGCTTGCAGAAAAAAGGCTGAGTGCAGACACGCTTAATTTTTCCGCTTCAGGTTCTTCGGTTTCCAAAGGAGAAACCTTACTTGATACGGTAAATAATATTCTTTCGATGAAAGTGGACATGGTGGTGATGAGACACAGTGCCAGCGGAGCACCACATTTTTTGGCCAAGCATATTTCCGCTGCCATTGTAAATGCCGGCGACGGAATCAATGAGCATCCCACGCAGGGATTGTTAGACGCTTTTTCTATCAAAGAAAAATTAGGGAAATTGGAAGGGAAAAAAATTGTTTTAGTGGGAGACATTATGCATTCGCGGGTAGCGATGAGTAATATTTATTTATTGAAAAAAGTGGGAGCGGAAGTGATGGTTGCCGGGCCGCCCACCTTAATTCCAAAATATATAAAAGAGGCATTTGATATAAGAGTTGAATATAACCTGGAAAAAGCATTGCAATGGTGCGACGTCGCCAATATTCTCCGCATACAACTGGAAAGGCAAAACCAGGTCTTGTTTTCCTCATTAAGAGAATACAATCTCGCTTATGGAGTAAATAAAAAATTGTTAGATAGTTTAAACAAAGAAATTGTGATTCTCCATCCGGGGCCTATCAACCGGGGAGTGGAAATAGACAGCGACGTGGCTGATTCCAAACAATCCATAATTTTGCAACAGGTAGAAAATGGTGTTGCTGTAAGGATGGCTGTCTTATATTTACTTAGTAATAAACAAAACTTTACCTGATAGGTATCGGGGTACAATTTTCATTTAATCAAAGTATAATTTTATGGAACGAATTTGTTTATTCCCCGGAACTTTTGACCCTGTTACGCTTGGCCACACAGACATTATTGACCGAGCACTTCCATTGTTTGATAAATTGTATGTCGGCCTGGGAAGAAACAGTAATAAGGTCCCGATGTTTTCTGAAGAACAAAGATTGCAATGGCTTAAAGAAATTTACAAGGACGAACCACGGATAGGGGTGCTTGCTTATGATGGATTAACAGTAGCTTGTTGCAAAGAAGTAGGTGCTAATTTTATCCTGAGGGGAATTCGATACGTAAATGATTTTGAATATGAAAAAGCGATTGCCGACATGAACCGAAGCCTGAAAAATAATGTAGAAACTATTTTCCTGACTACGCTTCCTAAATATACATCCATTGCAAGTACTTTAATAAGAGATGTGATTCGCAATAATGGCGATATTTCTGAATTCCTTCCTGAAGTCGTAAAAAAATCAATTTATTAATTATGCCCATCTGGTTTCAAAAAAATATTACTATTGACGAATTTTATAAGACCAATAAAAACACGATGAACGAATTTCTTAAGGTAGAATGTCTGGAATTAGGTGATGATTTTATAAAGTTTTCAATGCCAATAAATAATACAACCCGTCAGCCTTACGGTTTTCTGCATGGCGGTGCTTCCTGTGTACTTGCTGAAACAGCCGGTAGTGTAGGTTCTGCATTGGTAATAGACAGGGAGAAATTTTATTGCGTTGGGCTCGAAATAAACGCCAATCATATCAGAAGCGTTAGCGAAGGAACCGTAATTGCAATTGCCAGACCTTTGCATATTGGAAAATCAACACATGTGTGGGACATCAAAATCTATGATGATAAAGAAAAATTATTTTGTGTTAGCAGATTAACGGTGGCTATTCTTTCAATAAAAAAAGTATAATAGTTTATTAATTAAATTTTATCATTGCACACCTCTAAAAAACTTTTTCTTACTTTTTTGAATTATGAAATTTTATAAACAAATTGGTCTTATTGCCTGTCTGCTTTTAGTAATTAGCTGTTTCCTTCCATGGGCCTATTACCCTGATCTCAAACAATCTTTCACAGGCTTTTATTCTGAGCATGGTTTGTACGGAAAACCCGGAAAAGTTTTTGTATTTTTTGCAATTTGTTCAGTAATATTAATTTTCATAGATAAAATATGGGCTAAAAGAACGCTTATTCTTATTGCTGCTTTCAATCTTGGCTATTTAATAAGAACTTATTTTTTGTTTACCAATTGTTACAATGCTTTTTGTCCTAAAAAAGAATACGGCATATTCTTGTTGATATTGAGTTGTATGGTTCTGATGCTTGTGTCTCTTTTCCCTGATTTAAAAGTAGAAGATGATGAGGCAAATCAAAACTCTTTGGAATGAAATTTTTGTAAAAGAAGGAGTTTAAGAAAATGTAAATTCTGTTTTTTTCTTAAGCTGTTCTAGCAGAGGGAACTACAGAGAAGTCTGCAAAATCAGAATCCAGATATTTATAATAAGCGGTTATCCCGATCATGGCAGCGTTATCTGTACAATATTCAAATTTAGGAATATAGGTATTCCAGCCTTCTTCTTTTCCCATTTTCTCAAATGCATTACGCAAACCGCTGTTAGCGCTCACGCCGCCGGCAATGCATATTTCTTTTATTCCGGTTTGCTTGGATGCTTTCTTTATTTTATTTAATAAAATGGAAACGATGCGTGATTGAATAGAAGCACAGATGTCTGGTAAATTTTCTTCCACAAAATTTTCATTCTTCATTTTTTCGTCACGAATAAAATATAAAAATGCGGTTTTCAATCCACTGAAACTGAAATTCAAATCATCAATTTTTGGTTCCGGGAATTTATATTTTTCACCATTTCCTTCTTTTGCATATTTGTCTATCAAAGGGCCACCGGGATAGGAGAGTCTCAAAATTTTTGCTGATTTATCAAATGCTTCACCGGCAGCATCATCCAAGGTTTGTCCGATTATTTTTTGGTTCAATGGTGATTCGCACAAAACGATTTGTGTATGTCCGCCACTGACTGTAAGGCACAAAAATGGAAATTCAGGGATGCTGGTTTTTTGTCCTTCAGGTTGAATTAAATTAGCTAATACATGCGCCTGCATGTGATGAACTGCAATCAATGGCTTATCGAAAGCCAATGATAGTGATTTTGCAAATTCTGTCCCAACTAATAGAGCACCAATTAATCCAGGGGATTGCGTAAATGCGAAAGCATCAATGTCTTTCAATTGGACATTAGCTTTCACTAAAGCTTGTTCCACAACGGGACCTATTGCCTGCAAATGCGCTCTCGAAGCAAGTTCTGGCACCACACCTCCATATTGCTCGTGGATTTTCTGACTAAAAATAATATTACTTAATATATGCCCATCTATGCAGACCGATGCTGCAGTTTCATCGCATGAAGATTCAATGGCAAGAATAGTGATCATTAAATGCAAAGTTAATTAAATCCTCTATCGTTCGATTTGCTTCAATTCGCTAATATAAATCTTTGTAGTTTTCATTTTGATCTTATTGCTACCACCGGATCAAGACGGGCTGCAATCAAAGCAGGTATAATCCCTGAAAGAATTCCAATAATGATACAAATTGAAATAGCAAGACCAAGTATGCCTGTTGATATGAAAACAGGGAAGTTGAAAAGATTACTAAGGATAAGGGTGAGTGCATATACGAGGATTAGTCCAATGATTCCACCCAGAATACAGATGGTAGCGGATTCCAATAAAAATTCGGAAAGAATACTTCTTTTTTTTGCACCTATTGCTTTCTTCAAACCAATCATCGGTGTTCGTTCCTTTACTGTTACAAACATAATATTGGCAATACCAAATGCACCTACGATAAGACTTAATATTCCAATAGCCCATCCTCCAATATTGATACTTGCAAATAATGAACTTGCTCTCTCACTGAATCCTGATACTTTGTTTAAAGTGAAATTATCTTCCTGCTTTGGGCCAAGTTTTCTTATGGAACGCATCACACCTTCCAATTCATTATCAAGGGCATCAGGGCTTACATTTTTTTTAGCACTAACAATAATTTTGGGATTGCTGGATTTTTCATTAACTATTTCCCTCGCAAATCGGTAAGGAGTTATAATTCCCTGGTCATAATTCCACATAATGGTATTGCCCATCTTCTTTATAACTCCGATGATGGTGGATTGATGGTTTTTGACACTTATTTGCTTGCCTACTGCCAATTCCGCATTGCCGAAAAGATTTTCGGCATTGGTATAACCCATAATAACTACAGGGCTACCTGATGTAAATTCTGAACGAGAAAAGAAACGGCCGTAAGCCACTGTTATGGGCTGTATATCATTTACCTCTTCACTTTCTCCATACATGGTTACGCCCTGTAAAGCATAACTATCATACAAAACATCAACATTTGCATTAATTAAAAAACCAACATGGTTGGCAAGCTGACTTCTTTGTTTTATTAAATTTACTTCTCTAAATTCCGGAGCCGGACGGTTCACAAATTTCCACCATGGATAATCAGGACCGCCGCTATATGCCCATTTATCAATATAAATAGTATTTGTGCCAAGACTATTTATCTGGTTTTGAATATTCATACTCAAACTGTTTACAGTTGCCAAAACTCCGATGATGCAAAAAATACCAAATGAAATTCCAATTAATGATAAAGAAGTACGCAACTTATTTACCATGAGTTCCTGCATGGTGAGCCGAAAAGAACTAGCCAATATAGTAAGCGTTTTTCGCATTATGGCAAATTTAATCTTTCAGTTTCTTATCAAGATAAAAAAATATTGAAAGGCGGGATACTGTCGTAAGAAAAATGTAAATTTTAAGAAACCAAGCCCCATATCGGTTTAAATGAGATTTCTGTACTTTGAATTTAAAAAATTCTATTGGTGCGTTCAAACGAAAATGTCAGACTTCAGAAGATCATCACTTTCAATGTTATTTCGGCGATTCGGTAGAATTTTTTATACATACCGATGTAGGTATTGAATATTCATGCCCGATATGTTCCAGGCAAAATTGTTTGAAACGAAAACATCTTTTTGGAAAACAAATCACCTGGACAATTAAAAATATTTCTAAGGATAGAAGACAAGGATGTTGATAACTAAAGAAGTTTTTAAATTCTTACTCAAAGTAATTTTTTGATAAAAATTCACTTCTTATAAAAAACAAACCTCTCATAGAAATGAGAGGTTTTCCAAAATTCAAAAACTGATTATCCATTAAGATTTTTATACTATTTGATTATCAATGAGAGCTAATCTCATTAATTAATCTTTGTTCAAAAGCTTTTAATTAATCAAATTCAGTGTAAGGGGTCTAAAGGAGTCAGTGTAAATGTATATGTGCATTCAGTTTTCTAAAATTAAGGTTAGCAACGGTTTAGGTTAATATAAACGGAGCCTTCCGTATATTATTTTATTTAGTTCCAAAAAAGGGTAAAGTTGCCCGTTACATAGTAAAAAGTACTGAGATATTTACTATAATTCTTAGAATTAGATATGAAGCAATACAATTATTTGAATAGCAAAGCTACTCCAAAAGCAGCCGCGGCGGCGAGGGCACCTATCAACATTACCTTTAAAGCACCTGCAAAAACCGGGACTCCGGTAATCTTACTTTTAAAATACCCGAATACAAATAAGCAAATTAGCGTGGCTATTACTGAAAATTTTAATGCATCCCTGGAATTTTCAATGAAAAAATACGGACTTAATGGAATAATTCCCCCAACTGCATAAGACAACCCGATATTGAAAGCACTTTTTTTTGCCCTTTGTGGATCGGGCTTATCAAGTCCCAACTCAAACTTCATCATAAAATCAATCCACTGTTTTTTATCTTTTGCAATTTCTTCTGTAGCTTTTATTTGCATTTCTTCGCTCAATCCTATATTTTCAAAAAAATCTTTCACTTCCTTTTTTTCCATTTCAGGAATACGTTCCACTTCTTCATGTTCTCTTCTTAATTCACTGTCATAATGATCCTGCTCAGTTTGTCCTGCAAGAAATCCACCTAATCCCATTGCTATACTGCCTGCAACTATTTCAGCTATACCCGCTATTACAATAATTGAACTATTAGATACAGCACCTGTAAGCCCTGCTGCAAGAGCAAATGGGACTGTGAGTCCATCGCTCATTCCTATAACTACATCTCTTAAAAAATCTGAACTTTGCAAATGTTCTTCTTGGTGATGATGATCATTCATTGGGAAAAAGTTTTTTTTAAAAAGTCTGACGTCTCCGTCTGATTTTTAAATAAGGTTCAATAATCAATAATCAATAATGTTCAACGCTTAATGCTTTTACCTAAATTCAATTGCTTTTACTGGTTGTATTCTTTTTACCAATAAAGAAGGTATTGCCAACATGAGAAAACAAATTACTAACGTTGCCACATCAATAACTACAATTTGCCACCAAACAACGTCTGCATGTGCCACTTTCATAAAATAAGCTTGCTCGTCTAATTTGATAAATCCTGTCGCTTGTTGCAAATAACATATACCCAATCCAAATAGAGTTCCTGCGATGACACCTGTAAATGCAATGATAGTTGTATTGTAAAGAAAGATTTTTTGAATGGTAATATTTTTTGCACCAATGGCTTTTAAGATTCCAATCATAGTAGTTCTTTCCAATACTAAAATAATAAGACATGTTATTAAATTAACGACTGCCACTACCATCATGATTACGAGTAAAATACTTTTTATTCTTCCCTGCAGATTAAGCCAGTCAAAGAGACTGGGATAAATTTCCTGAATGGTTCTGCTATACCATTTGCCGGGCAATATGTCTGCATCGTATAAATAATTATTTACAGAATCGGTTAGCCTGGAATCTTTCAGAAATAACTCATAACCGCCTATTTCATTGGGTTGCCAGCCATTGAGCCTTTGAATTAATTTAATATCTCCAATACAAAAATTATTATCATATTCATCGATGCCGGTTTTAAAAATTCCGGCTATCTTTAATTTCCTGGCTCGTTGGCTTCCATCATTTTGAATAAATAGAATGATAACGCTGTCACCAACATCGGCTTCCAGTCGATTGGCCGTGTATTCGGAAATATCAATGTCTTTACTATAGCTGCTATCATTGTAAGAAATCCATTTTCCTTTTTCCAGAAAAGAACTGAGTCTTTGGAAATCAAAACTGCTGTCAACGCCTTTCATCAGCACACTTTCAATATCATCTTTATATCGTATGATGGCAGATTTAGTGGCATATCTTGCTACATTTTTGATCTGGGGCATAGCTTTTAACAAATTCTCCAGTGTATCATTTCTTGTAATCGGCATTTCTTCAGCGATATTTGCCTGGTTCATTACATTTTGCTGTACCCTTATGTGCCCCCAGAAACTAAATATCTTATTACTGATCACATTTTGGAATCCATTTACAAAACTTAATGCAACAATCATAACAGCCACACTTATCATAGTAGCTGTAATAGCCAAACCGATGATAAATCGTGAAAAAGTTTTTTGTTTATTAAAGGCAATTCTACCTGCTATAAATGAAGAAACATTCAAAAGACATATTTTTGATATTGTGTAAAACTAATTTTTTTTAAAACATTACCATGAAATCCTCGAAAGTTGTTTTTATTTCCCTGTTTTTTTTTGCGGGAAATTATTTATTTGCCCAGGCGCCCGACAGTATTTATGTTAGTAATATTAATACCGTACGCTTGTTTAATACAGGAAATCAGTTGAGTCTTCCTGTCATTAATTTAAATGGAGGCAACCAGGTACAATTGATGTTTGATGATTTGGATGCAGATGTAAAAGATTATTATTATACCTATCAGCTTTGTAACAGCGACTGGACTCCTGCTGACCTTGGTCAATATGATTTCATTAAGGGATTCACACAGGAGAGGATATCTGATTATCGCTTTTCATCAATTGCATTGACCCGATATACGCATTACCAGGTAACGTTACCCGACGGCAATATGAGTCCAACAAGGTCTGGAAATTATATCTTAAAAGTTTTTTTGAACGGTGACACTTCGCAACTGGTTTTCACCAAAAGATTATTGGTGTTGGATAACGAAGCCTCCATTAACGCAAGAATTATACAGCCTTTTTCTCCCACTTTAAGTACTACACACCAAAAACTTCAGTTTATTGTTAATACAAAAGGCCTGGATGGAATAAACGTTGGCCAACAAATCAAGGTAGTGATCCTTCAAAATAATCGTTGGGATAATGCTATGACAGGATTGAAACCTACATTTGTCAGGGGAACATCATTAGAATATAATTCTGAAAATACGGCTGTGTTTCCGGCAGGAAGAGAATGGAGGTGGCTCGATATCAGGGATTTTCAATTGCAAAGCGACCGGGTATTAACTGCTGATTATAAATCAAGTTCAACAGATATTTTTTTAAGGCCTGATTTGCCATTGGCTTCCCAACCCTATGTGTATTATAAAGATCTGAATGGGATGTCATCTATTGAAACTACTAATGGAATAAATCCTTTCTACGAAGGAGATTATGCGACAGTTTATTTTTCATTTATACCGCCTAACGGTGTGGCATACGCGGATAAAGATATTTATCTTTTTGGACAGCTAACCAATTATAGTTTGACAGACAGTCTTAAAATGATTTTTAATCCTGCCAAACGGAGATATGAAACCCATCTCTTCCTTAAGCAGGGATTTTATGATTATACTTACCTGGCAGTTGATAAAAATAATCCATCAATGTATTCTGAGTTAGATGGCAATTTCTTTGAAACTGAAAATCTTTACACCATTTTAGTTTACTACAAATCTTTCCTTGGGCGTGTAGATAAGTTGATAGGTATGGCAAGTTTTGACTCAAGAGCTGACCAACCGGTTTTGAACTTTTAAAGCCGAAAATTGCTGCCTCAATATAAAAACCAACCTGGCAGCAGGACGAGTGCGATGTTTTCCTCTCATAATCCATTTTGATTATGTTAGAATTCTTTCTAATTAGCTTTCCTCAAAAATTTAATTGAATAAAAGAAATATGGTTGTTTGATTGCAATCTTGAATCCTCAATTAAACCTTTACAGAATTAGGAAGTCGAAATAATATTTTCAGGTAGAAGATATTTTTTCTCCTTTTTTCAACAAAAAGGTAAAAGAAATATTGCTTGTTTATGATAATTTTTTATTAAAAAATAAATGGATCATTAGATTTTTGACGTCTTAAAACGATAGATAAAAAAATCTATTTTAATCCAATATAAATTTAAAAATCTTATGAAGCCAAAAGAACTAACTAATGCTTTAATCATTTCTGCATTATCCGTAATTATTTTGTGGGGATGTCAAAAAAACACAATCAAAACTGCAAATAATAGCAATAGTAATAAAGACTCGATACCCTTTATTGATAGTACTTTATATACTGTTACCGGTAGTGGCGGACAGGATACCGGTGAGATTTTTGAAGCTTTCAATAATACTAATGGTGTAGGTACCTTAGCTATTTTAGACCAAAAGGGGTATGTAATAAAAGAAAAGAATATAGATTCCCGGGTAGATGATTTTCAAAAATGGACAATAAACGGTCAAACCCGGTACTCCTATTTAATGGCACCTGCCCCTTATACCACTGGAGGTCCGACCTCTGAAGAAGGCTATGATGTTATTTGTGATTCAAATTTTAATCAATTGAGCGAGGCGAAATTTTTGTCGCCTGGTAATATTGATAATCCGGATAATGACCGGTTAGATGTACATGACTTTATATTGTTAGGAGATAATCATTATATGGCAATCAGTGATCAGATAGAAAGCCCTACTAATGTTCCTGATAGTTTACATCCTTCATCAAAACTAAGAGTTACCGCATGTATTATTCAGGAAGTTAATAATGGAAGGGTAGTGTTTCAATGGGACGGAACGAATTATCCTGAATTGTATAGCTCCAGTGTTGAGAATAATGATTTCAGCGACTCGACTGATGTAATGGATTACATGCACATGAATTCTATTTGCATCGATTCAACTGATAATAATATTATTTGTTCTTTTAGGAATTTGAATGAGATCATAAAAATAAATCATGTAACGGGCGCTATTATGTGGAGACTTGGTGGCCCCTACAGTGATTTTCCTTTATCATCTGATGAACTATTTTTACGCCAACATTATGTAAGATTTACTGATAATGGTCAGACTCTTATGTTTGTTGATAATGGTCAAATTTCTTTACGTCCATATACGCGTATCCTGGAATTTCAGCTTAATGAGAGCGCAAAAGTAATAGATGGTTTTAAATTTTATAATATCCCCGACAATTTCATTCAATATGCCGGCTCTGTTAAAAAAATGAATGGTAATTATTTTATAGGCGGAGGATCCGCAAACTATACGTTGCAGGTAAACTACACAACCAACCAGGTATATTTAAGGATGAATCAGGTGTTTGCCAGCTATAGGGCTTTAAAATATTAGTTCCAAAAAGAAATAAGAAGAATGAATCTAAGGAAGTGATACTTTTCGGTTCAATATTTGATCTCTGTCTTTTGCTTTTTGCTCCTTGTTTTTTTCTTTCTTCTTCTTCACTTATATTTGCAGCCGGCAAGTCTTACACGGCCAGCTCCTACAGAACTCCCCCAGGATCGGAAGATAGCAAGGGTATGCGGTTGAGCGGTGCGATGTAAGTAACTTGCCGATTTTATTTTAGTCATTAATTTTGTTGATCCCATGGGTTTCGGATTTGGGTCATTAACTTTTATAAATTCCAGCTTTTCTTAAATTCAAAAAGACTCTCTTTTCTATCAGAAAAAACCTTCTTGGTTTAAATAAACATGAGGGATAGGATTAAAGAATTTTTATAAAACTATTTTTTTCTCAAAAAAAAATTTGTTGTTTAAAATATTTCAATTCATATTTGCATTCACAAATGAGAAATAATAACACATACAATAGCTGGTGGCACACAATCTGAAGATTGTGCCGTATTGCTATTATTTGTGAATTAAAATAAATATTACGCCCCGGCATAAAAGCCGGGGTTTTTTTTATGTTATGAAAAAAATAGAACTATCCACAACCTCCCAAAAATTGCTGGCAGATGTTTACACACCTGTCGGGATTTATCTGCGTCTTCGTGATCGTTTTCGCGATACGATCCTTCTGGAAAGTACCGATTTTCATGTTGGGAAAAATAGTTTTTCCTACATTGGAATTAACGCTATTGCCGGAATAGAAATCAGGAATCTTGAAGAAATTGAATATAAATTCCCCGGCCAGGATCCTCAAAAGATTTTGATCAGGAGCGAAACAAAAGTCGTGGAGGAAATTTGGAATTTCATGCAACATTTTCAAATTAATGAATCCGCAAAATCACCTGTGAATATGGCCCAGGGGTTGTTTGGTTATACCAGTTTTGATGCCGTTCAGTTTTTCGATACGATAAGGTTCAACGCATCATTACCTAATAAATTTGACAGGAATAATGGTGAAATCCCTCTCGTCAGGTATCGTCTATACCAATACGTTATCGCCATTAATCATTTTAAAAACGAACTTTTTCTTTGTGAAAATCATATCAGAGGAATTGAAAGCGAAGTTGGGCTTATTGAAAGTATTATTAAAAGCAAAGATGTGCCCACATTTCCTTTTGCTGCTGTGGGAAATGAAACTTCTCCTTTAACAGATGAAGAATATGTAAGCATGGTTACAAAAGGAATTGCGGGTTGCGAACGTGGAGATGTTTTCCAGGTGGTGTTGAGCAGGAATTTTCAACAACAGTTTTCGGGTGATGAATTTAATGTGTATCGTTCTCTAAGAAATATTAATCCAAGTCCATATCTTTTTTATTTTGATTATGGAGATTATCGTCTCTTTGGAAGCAGCCCCGAAGCGCAGTTAAAGATTAAAAATAACATCGCAACCCTTCATCCGATAGCAGGTACTTTCAAAAGAACCGGAAACGATGCTATTGATGAGGAATCTGCAGCAAAATTATTAAAAGACAAAAAGGAAAATGCGGAGCACGTAATGCTTGTTGATCTGGCACGCAATGATCTGAGTCGAAAATGTAGTGATGTAAAAGTGAGACATTTTTGCGAAGTGCAATATTTTTCGCATGTAATTCATTTGGTGAGTGAAGTAACCGGCATTTTGGAAAAAAATTTGAATCCTTTCGATCTGTTGGGAGCTACTTTCCCTGCCGGAACTTTGAGCGGGGCGCCCAAATTCAAAGCCATGCAACTTATTGATCAGTTTGAAAATAATCCGAGAGGATATTATGGAGGTTGTATTGGTTTTGTAGGATTCAATGGTGATTTCAATCATGCAATTATGATCAGGACTTTTTTAAGCAAAGACAATCATTTGAATTACAGGGCAGGAGCAGGTATCGTAGCAGCTTCTAACCCTGAAAGTGAGTTGCAGGAAGTAAATAATAAATTAAATGCTTTAAAAGCGGCTATCAATGCTGCAGAAAAAATTTAGAAGATGAAAATTTTGATTTTTGATAATTACGATTCTTTTACATACAACTTAGTTCATGTTGTTGAGAAATTAATTCATGGGAAAACTGATGTTTTCCGCAATGATAAAATTACGCTTGAAAAAGTGAACGAATACGACAAAATAATTTTATCACCCGGGCCGGGACTTCCCTGTGAGTCAGGATTGTTATTACCTTTAATAAAAGAATATGCTTCTTCCAAATCCATACTGGGAGTCTGTCTTGGACAACAGGCAATTGCAGAAGCCTTTGGTGGAAAATTAATCAATTTAAAAAATGTATATCACGGAGTAGCCACAAAAATTAAAGTGAATCCAAAAAGAACATCACCTGAAAATGATGTTTTTAAATCATTGCCCAATGAAATAGAAGCAGGAAGATACCATTCATGGATTGTTTCGCGTGAAGATTTCCCGGCAGACCTGGAGATTACTGCTGAAGACGAAAATGATAATATCATGGCATTGCGACACAAAACTTTTGATGTACAAGGTGTTCAATTTCATCCTGAAAGTGTTTTAACTCCCTTAGGTGAAAAAATAATGCAAAACTGGTTGAATATTTAGTTTAGGCAATTCAAAGAAATTATTTTTGAAGTATATAACATACACTAATAAACGAGATTTTATTAAAGATTTTAATTATGAAAAAGATATTACAATATTTATTTGAACATAAAACACTCACGCGCGATGCAGCCAAAGAAGTTTTATTAAATATTTCCAAACAGGTTTATTCTGATGCTGAGATCGCTTCTTTCACAACCGTTTTCCTGATGCGTAGCATCACGATTCCCGAGTTACTCGGATTTCGGGATGCGTTGATAGAGTTGTGCGTTCCTGTGAATCTCAATGGCTATCAGGTTCTGGATATTGTAGGTACAGGAGGCGACGGAAAAAACACTTTTAATATTTCTACACTTAGTTGTTTTATTGCTGCTGGTGCGGGTCAAAAAGTGGCAAAGCATGGGAACTATGGAGCTACTTCCATCAGCGGCTCCAGCAATGTGATGGAGACTTTGGGTTATCGTTTTTCAAGCGACAATAAAAAATTACTTTGCGAAGTTGAAGAAGCCAATATTTGTTTCATGCATGCGCCATTATTTCATCCGGCTTTGAAAGTCGTTGGTCCTATGAGAAAAAATCTGGGGATTCGTACATTTTTTAATATGCTTGGGCCGATGGTGAATCCTGCATTGCCGCAAATTCAAATGATTGGAGTTTATAATCTTGAAATGGCGCGGATATATTCTTACCTGCTTCAACAATCGGATGCGAAATTTATGATCATTCATAGTCTTGATGGCTATGATGAAATTTCGCTTACCGGTGACACAAAAGTAATAACCAATGCAGGAGAAAAAATATTCGGAGCTGAATATTTGGGTAAAAGAACGGTAAGCCCTGCAGATATTTACGGAGGTAATTCTACAGATGAAGCTGCTAAAATATTTTTACATATTTTAAAAGGAGAAGGAAGCTGGGCACAGAATGCTGTGGTAATGGCTAACGCAGCGATGGCGCTTTTTGCCACCGGGGAATTTAGAGATTATGAAGAATGTTATGGAAAAAGTGTGGAAAGTCTCGAAAGCGGAAAAGCTTACAAAATATTTCAGAAATTAATTAGTCTTCAATGATGAATATACTGGAAACCATCATCGCTAAAAAGAAAATTGAAGTTGAATGGAGAAAGCATTCTAAAAGCATTCCTGAATTAGAAGATATGCCTTTTTTTAAAAGAAGAACTTATTCTTTTAAAGATTTTTTATTACAAAATGATAAAACTGGCATCATTGCAGAATTTAAAAAAAGATCGCCAAGTAAAGGAATCATTAATAATACTTCCCTGGTTAATGAGGTTACCAAAGATTATGTAGAATATGGTGCCAGCGCAATTTCTGTTTTAACGGATGAAGAATTTTTCGGAGGCTCTCTCAATGATTTAAAGGAAGCAAGAAGTAATATAATTCCCATTTTAAGAAAGGATTTTATCATTGATGAATACCAGGTAATAGAGTCTAAAGCTTTTGGTGCAGATATTATTCTATTGATTGCCGCCTGTCTTTCTAAAGATGAAGTAAAGCGGCTTTCTTCTTTTGCAAAAAAAAATGGGTTAAATGTGCTACTCGAAATTCATAACGAATCTGAGTTAGATCATATCTGTGATGAAATAGATGTGGTAGGAATTAATAACCGGGATCTTAAAAGCTTTAAAGTGGATTTAAATCTTTCTATTGAACTTTGCAAAAGAATTCCTTCTGGTAAAATAAAAATTTCTGAGAGTGGAATTGACGATGTGAAGACAATTCAGTTTTTAAGGCAAAATGGATTCCATGGATTCCTTATGGGAGAAAAATTTATGAAAGAGAAAGATCCGGGAAAAGCATTTCAGGATTTTGTGAAAATGCTTAATTCACAAACCCCCATTTGATTCCAAACCTGAAAACTAATCCTGGCGTAGGATAGAGGGGTGCTGCAAAATTATTATTCGTAAATCCAAAACCTTGAGGTTGAGAAATATGCACCGTGTTGAGGTTTTCCAATTTGATAAACGCGGTAAATGATTTAATTCTGAAATTAAAAAAAACATTTACTTGCGGAAGGTTGCTGATGGTAACACTATCCTGCGGAAAAAATTTACCCATAACAGGCGAATAATTATAAGGTTTGTATGGTGTATTATAAACTACATCTATTCCGGTACTTAGATTTAAATTCTTATAATAATTCCCTTCAAAAGCGAGTCTTTGTGTTGTATAAAATAAAGGAACTCTTATTGGATTTTTTCCGGCTGTTTGTTGCACAATAAAATCACTATACAAATTCAAATGACCTACTACCTTTAATTTTGTGGATGCTGTCAGCTGGGTAAGATTTACCAATCCGTTAAATTGATTTGTCTGGTAAAAATTTTTGAAATAGGCATAATTGGTAATGGAAATATTTCGGGCCATTAAAGAGAATCTGCGATTAATAGCGGAGGCGGTTAGTACTGTGATATTTTCTTTTTGGTTGACCGATTTGTTGTTGAAATTGAAAGAAGAATTTCCATCATAGATATAAGAAGGGGAACGGTTTACATTTTGAAAACTCACATTTACATCTCCCAGTTTTTGGTTTAGGGTTCTTGTAAGAGAAGCGTAAACATTAAAGTCTGCCGCATTAAGCCCTGTGGCATAAAATTCGCCATTAAGATCCGCATCCCATTTTTGATTCCTTGTTTTATTACGGTATTCGCCATGTAATACCACATTATAAAAACTCTTTTTTCCTGAATAAAAAAAACCGGAAAAGTTCTCTACCCGTAATCCCGCTTCAATATATTGCCTCTGGTTTTTTGTTTCGGGAAATTGCCTGATCACAAAATCATTTGAAACAAATTTCCATCGGTCTTTTACAGAAAAATTTAATCCATATGTTGGGTTTAGGGCGGTATCGTAATTCTGTTTATAGAATGCTGAATCTGTCATTGCAAGCCCCGGATCACTTAATGTGTCTCTATATTGGTACGATGAAGTTGAATAAGTGATCGTATGTTGAAAGCGTAATTTGGGATAAAATAAATATTCTGTAGTGCTGTCATTAATAATGATGGAATCTTTTCTGCCAAGATCATAGCTCTGCCTGAAAAATGCCGTAAAGTTGTTGTATAGATTTCCTGTGTTTATTGTTGTTGAAAATATATTTTGATTATTAGCTCCGGTACCAAGATTGGTTGGCACAGCTTGCCTGTTTTTCCTGTTGGGATCCAAAAGAAAAGAATCATTTTGTATTCCTCCATTTTCCGAGGAAGCTAATTTATTTCCCAGCAAGACAAAATATGCAGCATATCTTTTTCTTTTTCCCTGGTAATTGGAAAATAAACGATAATTATTATGATTGGTATTTTGTGATTGAAAAATTCCGGGAGATGAAATTAAGCGGTATTCAAAACCAAAATTCCAGTTGGGTTTTATATTTTGCGTCTGAAGCACTTTTACTACTTGCTCTTTTCCTGATCCTAAAAAATAGCTTAGTTCGGTGAAGGGACGCGTTGTTTGAAAAAACCGTGTGTTTTCTATTGTGTATTTATATACATCAAATGCATGGAAACCGGCGTCCCATCCTGCCTTTAGCAATGGTGTAAACAAAATGGGATAAGCAGCATTACCATTATTACCAAGTGTAACATAACCATCAGGTACAGTATATACTTTCCCAAAATCGTTGATGGAAGAATCAAAGTATTCTTTGGTTAATGAATTGAGATGGCGGTACCAAATGGTAATAGAATCTTTAAGATCGTTCCGGTGTTCAAAGCCTATAGTATCACTCTTAGATCCTCCTCCTGATCCTCCACTGAAGTTTGGCAACCTGGTAGGAAATTGGGCAAAAGAGAATTGGATACAAAGTATAAAAAAAAATAAAATACTGATCTTTTTAATCAGGGTGGTATCTGTAAATATTTTTTGCGAAATGGCCATGTATAAGAATTCTTATAACTGCGCTATCAATTGTTTAAAGATCAAAGTGAGTTTAGGTTCTGCATCTTTTGCTGCCTGCAGTACATCAAGATGTGTAATGGTATTTTCCTCTTCTCTTATTCCTACATCCGTTATCACGCTCATAGCAAATACCGGCAAACTGAGATGAACAGCTGCAATCACTTCCTGTACTGTACTCATGCCTACTGCATCCCCTCCCAGAAGTTTCAGCATCTTATATTCTGCTCTTGTTTCAAAAGTAGGCCCGGTAACTCCTGCATATACACCTTCTTTCAGATCAATATTATTTTCGAGTGCAATTTTTTTCACTTTCTCAATCAGGTAGTTTTTATATGGCTCGCTCATGTCGGGAAAACGCGGACCCAAATCCTCTTCATTTTTACCAATCAAAGGATTTATAGTAAGCATACTTATGTGATCTTTGATGATCATGAGGTCACCTACTTTATAAAAAGTATTCAAACCTCCTGCGGCATTACTAATCAACAAAGTTTTGATTCCTAAAAATTTTAAAACCCTGATTGGAAAAACAATTTCCTGCGTTGAGTAGCCTTCATAATAATGAAAGCGTCCCGCCATGGCAACTATTTTTTGGGCACTCAGATTTCCAAAGATCAACTTGCCACTATGCCCTTCTACCGTACTTACCGGAAAATGTGGAAGCTCACGGTACGGAATCTCACATTCAACTTCGATTTCATCAGTAAAACTTCCGAGGCCGCTTCCCAATACAATTCCCACAACCGGTTGATCACTGTATCTTAATTTTATATATTCAACCGCTTCATAAATTTTTCTCAGCATAAGCAAATTTTAAAAAAATATGGCCAAAGATAAGTGAAGATAAGATGAGATAAATGAATATGGATTTTGGTTTTCCGTTATTCATTCCTTAAATAAAAGTAGGGGATGGCCACGAACCTGCCTTTGTCGGCAGACAGGTTACACAAATTTTCACGAATAAAGAAAATTTATTTTTCAGTAAACCAACAAATAACCTGGATTTGTGTTTTCAGATTTGACAACTTTTAAGGTTGTCAAATCTATAGGCTCTGTGCAACTTTGTTGTTCTCTGCGATACTCGGTGTAATCAAATAAAAAAACTTACACAGAATTCCACTGAGAAATCACAGAGAAGGTAATAAAATAATGAAATAATGAAATAATGAAATAATACCTCCCTATTACCAAAGCGTCTTCCCTCCATAATAATCCAGCACTTTTTCTCTCAATACAAAATCATATTTCGCGATGATAAGATTGTTTTGTGAGAGGTTAAGATTATTTTTTGCAATTAAATAATCTACAGAGGTGATAGCTCCCGCATTGAACCGTACTTCAGCAGTGCGAAAAGATTCTTCAAAAGATTGTACCTGATCCTGAAGTAATTTGTATTTTTCGGATGCCGTAGTAAGATTTACATAAGCCTGCTCAATAGATTGCTGCAACTGGGTTTTTGTATGTTGCTCTATTAGTTGATTATTTTTATAATCAATATTTGCGAGTTTTATCTGATTTCTTATTCGGAATGAATTAAAAAGTGGTATGGTTAATCCCAGGTTTACCGTGTAATAAAGATTATTGCTCAACTGGTTTCCAAAATTAATTTTTTGAGAATTGTAGTTATCCTCTTTTTCGATAACAGGATATTGAGTGCCACCAACAGTAACATAATTTGAGGAAGGCGTTTCTGTTGAATTTACATAATAACTCTGGGTAGCCACACTCGAATAATTAGAATTGATATTGCCACCAAAAGTTAGGGTCGGAAACAACTCTCCTTTTATGGAACGGATATTTTTTTGGGCACTTTCGGTTCTGAGTTTTACTGCTTTTATTTCCGCAAATTGTTGTAAAGCGTTGTTATAAATTGAATCCGGGGTGCCGGTATAATTAATATTAAAATTGCTTTCGGGCATTCTTTCCACTTCAAGGTTTCTATCATAAGGAATATTCAAAAGCTGGGTCAGGCTAAGTTTGGCTGTCTCTAAGTTCCCCTTATTATTCACAATCGCTATCTGGTCATTAGCCAACTGTCCTTTGAGATCATAATAATCTGAGGGTAATATATCTCCGGTTTGATTTAATATGGCAAGACGATCTACCTGTTTTTGTGTTACTAAAACCTGATCTTGTGATTGTTTCAAAACATCTTCTGCACTCAATACCTGCAGGTAAGCCAGGATTATATTAATGGTGAGATTATCTTTTGCCTGTTGTAATTCCATTTTAGAAGCTTCATATCCGAACTTATTGGATTTGATGGCATTTTGCAAAGAAAACCCGTTGAACAACAAAATATTGCTGCTTGCCCCATAACCTCCAAAGCCAACTTTCTGATCAATGTATGCATTGGTAAATGGGTTAATACTTTTTCCGTAATTCATTCCCTGGTCAATGCTGGCATTCAGATTGGGCAACATATTTTCTCTCGTTTGTTTTAATGTAATATCTGCTTTTTGCATCAACAATTCCGATTGCAAAACGTCAAAATTGTTTTTAATGCCAATTTCTATGGCTTGTTTTAAAGTAAGTCTATTTTGCGCAGTCGTAATAAATGCGTACGATATAAATACAATAGTCAAAAAGAATGATTTCATATTTTATAGTTCTTAGTTTTCGTTTTCTAATTTTTCAATTATGTCAATTATCAATTATCCATTTTCAATTAACTATCCTTCCGTCCAATAAATTGACGATCCTTGATCCGTATTCCGCATTTTTTTCAGAATGTGTAACCTGGATGATAGTAACTCCTTCGTTATTTAATTCTTTAAAGATATCCATGATATACTCTCCTTGTTTTGAATTGAGATTCCCTGTTGGTTCATCAGCGAGCATCAGTTTGGGTTTTACAATTAATGCACGTGCAATGCCCACTAATTGTTGCTGGCCACCGGAAAGTTGTGTCGGAAATAGATCTTTTTTGCCAACAATCTGAAAACGATCCAGCATATCAGCTACCATTGATTTTCTTTCAGATGATTTGATGTCCTGGTAAATTAACGGCGTTTCGATATTTTCATAAACGGTCAATTCATCTATTAAGTGATAGGCTTGAAACACAAAGCCAATATGCGTTTTAAATAAATGCGAACGCTGTTTTTCTTTAAGCTTAAATACATCTTCGCCCATAAAGGTGTATTCACCTTCATTGGGGTCGTCCAACATTCCTATTACATTCAGAAGCGTTGATTTGCCGGAGCCAGATGGTCCCATGATGGAAATGAATTCACCTTCATTTACATCAAGATGAATATCTTTTAAAACAAATGTGCGGTTAACACCATTGTTGTACCATTTGAAAATCTTTTTTAAAGAGAGCATAATTGAGTAGTTTGTTTATTAGTTAATTATTCTATTATTCTTTTATTATTATTTCGTTTATACATTTCTGTTATCTCATTCACAATTACCCATTCAAATTCATCACTCACTTCTCAAACTCTTAACCGGGTTAGCCAACGCTGCTTTTATTGATTTATATCCCACTGCTATCCATGCTATAATTATCGACAATAAAATTGCAATAATAAATATTCCCGCATTCATTTTTATTCTGAACACAAAATTTTGTAACCAATGATTCATCATATACCAGGCAACCGGAACAGCTATTAAAGAACCAATAAGAATGAGAACCGTAAACTCTTTGGAGAAAAGATAAATGATATTTTTTACAGAAGCACCCAATACTTTTCGCACACCGATTTCTTTTGTTTTTTGAACGGCCATAAATGAAACCAGGCCATATAAACCCAGGCAGGAAATAAATATAGCAATGCCCGCGAATATTTTGTATAGTAATTCAAGCTGGTCTTCCTGTTGATAAAAATGTGCAATATTTTCATCCATAAAGGAAGTAGTAAAAGCATATTCAGGAAAATACTGATTCCATGTAGCAGTAATCGCCGCCTTTGTTTTGGAAATATTTGATGAATGTAATTTTATCGAAGTAACCCCGTAAACTGATTTTCGTTCAGCCATTACAACGGGTTGTACTGCATCTCTCAATGAACCTGTTTTAAAATCTTTTACTACACCAACAATTGTTTTCCAGGTGCTTCCTCCTAGCCGGATTTCTTTTCCGATGGCATCTTCCGGGTTTTTAACCTCTAATTTTTTTAACAGGGTTTCATTGATGACCAGATCTTTTGTTGTATCGCTTTTATCATAAGGTTTTCCTGCCAGAAATTGTAAACCGAATGTTTTAAAATAATCTTCATTAGCATATTTCATGTAAACCTGGAATTTTTCATCAGGCTTATGATTATAAGCAAAGTTAGTAGACCAGAAATTTTCTGATGAAGGGACATCATTACTAAAGCTTACAGATTGCACTCCCGCCAATTGTAAAATTTTTTCTTTGAATGCATCTTCGCGCGCATGAAAGGAACTATCCGTATTGGCGTTATATAACAGGATGCCATCCTGGTTAAAACCAAGATTCTCGTTTTTCACAAAACTCATTTGGGTAATGGCTACAATAGTACCGATGATGAGAATTTGTGAAATGGCAAATTGCAATACCACAAGGCTTCTCCTAATTGAAATGCCACCAATAGTTGCTGAAGTAATCTTATTTTTTAAAGCTAATACCGGCCTGAATCCTGAGAGAATAATAGCAGGATAAGTGCCTGCAAAAAATATAATGCCTGTGCTTAATACCAATAGGAAAAAAATTGTTTCTTGGTTAAATAAATTAAGAGATTCATGAATCAATGCAATGTTTTTAATAAAAGGAAGGCAAAACGCAGAAATACCCAGTGCCAGCAAAATGGCAACCAAAACAATGCAGGCGGTTTCCCCAATTATTTGCCCAAATAGCTGCCAACGAAAACCTCCCAACACTTTTCTGATTCCGATTTCTTTACTCCTACCAACGGCCTGAGCTGTAGAAAGATTGATAAAATTGATGCAAGCCATTATGATGATGAATAAGCCTATTAATGACAATGTCCATAAGGTAGCTTTACTGGTAATGTGGTCGCCGAAACCGGGAAACCTTTTATCAAAATGGATATCGTTTAACGGTTGTAAGAAATTTGTTTTTATGCTTGAATGAACAGTATAGTTTTTCTTACTGAATTGAACAAGCTGGGTATTCATATTTTTTTCGGAAATATTTTTTGGTAACAACATAAACACCTCAAAATTGCTTGACGTATAGTTCCAACTGTCATAATAGGAATATGTTTCAGCGTTTGCCTTCAGAATCTTGTAAGAAGATATAATGCCCAAAGGAAAGTCTGTATTTGCCGGAGGGTCTTTCAGGATTCCTGCAATTTTCACTGTGACTTTATTGTCTAATTTTAATAATTGTCCCGGCGCTTTTTTCCAGTCACCAAAATATTTTTGAGCCAGTTTTTGTGTAAGCACTGTATTACCAAGATCGTCCAGAACTGAGGGAGAGCCTACGAGCCAGTCGTATTGAAACACCTGGAAAAACTGCGGGTCAGCAAAAAAGAAACCGGTTTCTTCTATAAATTTTTTATTCGTCGCATTGGTTGAAGTCTTCTTCCCCAATACGGTAACTTGGCTACCGTAACTTGAGAATATAAATCCAGTAGGTATTTGAGGAAAATCTATTCTCAAGGCTTTTAAAGCAGGAACAGGGACGCCCGGATTATAAGTGATACCATCTGCAAATTTATCCCGGGTTACTACATGATAAATCCGGTTATAATTGGGCTGAAAAGTATCATAACTTAATTCATATTTTACAACCTTAAAAAGTAATAAACAAGAAGCAACGCCAATCGCAAGTCCTGCAATATTTATTACAGAAAAAGCCTTGTGCCTTATTATATTACGAAAAGCAATTTTGAAATAGTTTTTAAACATTCCCTGATCGAATTTTACCTTTTTATAAATTTTCTATAACAATTGTCGAAAATTAATGCCACATTTCTACTTCCTGCTTATCAACGTTTTATAAAATAGAATAAAATAAAACTGTTCGGTTTTGATACACTCAATGTTTCATTTTGATACAGTATTTTCCCTAAAAAGGAGTAAGAAATTCAAAATCCTGCGTTTGTTGATATCGCAGGCAATCATCTTTTTGAAAAGATAGATTGGGCATGGTAAAGCTATTGGCGTGGATGTCAACGACAGTAAAGGGAGAATTCAATTCTTTATAATAAACCGGTAAAGGAATATAGAGTGCAGTCGTTTACTTTTGAATTAAAGCTTGAAAACCAATAATTGATTAAAGGTGATTTAATTGATTAAAATCCCCAGCTTTTCATAACTTTTAGATCTTCTGCGGCACATTCCAAAGGTGTTTTATCCTGGTATTGTTCCTGTTCAATTATAAAATACCTGGTTCCTGTTTTCCTGGCATAATCAATAATTTCTTTTACCGGCATTACGCCTTTGCCGAGTATGGTACTTTCATATAAATTTCCATCTGACCCCCGGGAATTTCTTTTCATTTCATCTTTTACATGCATCGAAAAAAACCTTCCGGGATATTTTTTCAAAAAATGCAATGGTCTTCCACCAGGCTCATACATATTGCCTATATCCATTTGCTGCCATACTAAGTTTCTATTGGTCGTCTGGAGAATAAGATCATAAATCAATTTGCCATCGATGCTGTGATTGAATCCATAATTTTCATTGTGGAAGGCAAAATGCATTCCTGATTTTTTACATAGTTCCCCGGTTTTATCGAACATGTCCATATAATGTTTGAATTCGTCCATGTTTTGGCAAAGACTTTCATCCACGCCCGGACTTATCAGGTATTTCATACCGACTGCTGCTGCATCTTCTATAGTATGTTTCCATTCATCTGTAAAGTCGTTGGTAGATTTGTCCCATTGCTGAGAGCCTAAAAAGCTATGACCACTTTCCATTTTTAAGCCGGTATCTTTTAATAGTTTTTTAAAATCAGTAATAGAATATCCATAAAATTTTCTATCGGCATATCCCGCGGCTTCCACATATTTATAACCCATTGCCGCTAGTTTTTTCAAAGTGCCCTCCGGATCGCTTTTCATATCATCTCTTACTGTATATAACTGAATTCCTAAAATAATACTCGAACTTTTTTCTTTCAAAATTCCCGGAAGTAGAGAAACTCCTGCAATGGTAAGGCTGCTGTTTTTAATAAATGCGCGACGTGAAGTATTCATAAAATTTTTTGTTTATGAGTGAAAAAGTTCTTTAAAAATATGCAATTGTTCTTAGTTATTAAAAAATAAAATTTGTAGCAAGCAGGATTTTTGGCTTCACAGTAAAACAATAATTATTAGAAATTCTTATTTTGATTTTAGTTTTTAAATATTTATGTTTAGATATTACTGTTATATTTTGTACCAAGAAGCACTCCGTCCCGATAGCTATCGGAAGCTATTAGAAAATCTTGATTCTCATTTTCAAATTAATACTCATTCACCTCTCAAACTATCCACAGGATTTGCAATTGCTGTTTTTACAGACTGGTAGCCGACAGTAATTCCCGCGATAATCAGGCTTAGAAAAAAAGCAATTAAAAAATAACTGGCATGTATCTCAATGCGCTACTATTACAAAGGCGATGGCGATCAGCCAAAGAAATTCTTTTGAAAAAAGAAAAACAATTCCTTTCACAGAAGCACCAAATACTTTGCGGATCCCAATTTCTTTTTGTCGTTGCAGTGCAAGAAAAGCGACGAGTCCATACAATCCCATGCAAACGATGATGATAGAGAGCAATATGAAATAATTTTTAAACATTGTCTGAACTATGATTTATATGGCTTGCCTACCGGCAGGCACGTTAAAGCATTTTATTAATTAAAGCTGTTAGTTTATAGCTATTAGCTAACAACCAAGGGCTAACAGCTTTCTTTATTCACTTCTCAAACTATCTACCGGGTTTGCCATCGCCGCTTTTATTGCCTGGAAGCTCACCGTGATCAAAGCGATGATAATTACCAGCAATCCTCCAGAGACAAAAATTCCCCAGCTTATTTGAATGCGATACGGATATTTCTCAAGCCACTTATTGGCTGCCATCCATGCAAGAGGAACCGCAATGATCATCGCAATCAAAACTAATTTCAGGAAATCAATAGACAACGCAGTAACTACGCTTTGCACAGAGGCGCCCAACACTTTTCTAATGCCAATTTCCTTGGCCCTTTTTTCTGCTGCAAGAACGGATAAACCAAACAAACCAATGCACGAAATAAAGATGGTGAGTACGGCGCTGAATAACATAATCTGTTTCCATTTTGCTTCGGCCTCATAATTTTTGATATTCTCGTCATTTTTAAATGTATAGCTATAGGGGCTTACAGGGAATAATTTTTTAAAAGTACTTTGAATATATTTTAGCGACTTAGATGCGGAACCCGGTTTTATTTTTATATAAGATGTTCCATAATTATTACTCCGCTTCATAGTAAATAACTGTGGTCCTGTTTTTTCGTATAAAGATTGATAATGGTAATTTTTTACTACGCCAATAACCGTATATTTTTCATTGTTATTGTACCAAAAATCAACGGTTTGCCCGATTGGATTTTTCCAGCCGGCTTTTTTTACAAATGATTCATTTACCAAAACCGAATGGGATGAATCGGATGGATAATCTGCAGAAAAATTTCTTCCTTCAATAATTGGAATTTTTAATAATGGTAAAAACGATTCATCAACAGTCTCATAATCAAAATTGATGGCAGAATCGCCGTTTACTTTTGCCATTGTGAACCAATCCCCGCCATTTTTAGGACAATTTTTTGCAACAGCTGTTACGTTATAAGGTACGAACTCACTATCCTCTTTTACCATTATTGTTTTCCCGATAGCGTTTGTGGTTCCAAATTGTTTCCTAGTTTCTCTTTCAGAAAGCACGATGGACCTGGGCTGGGTGAGACAGGTTTCAGGGTTTCCACCTAACAACGGGAAAGTAAATACTGAAAAGAAACTGGAATCAACATAGAGTAAATCCTGGGATTGAATTTCAGTGCCGGTTTTTAAATCCTCGCTGCCCCCTTGTATGCGCACAAAGGATCGTATGCCCGGAACGTTTTGTGTAAACCGGGGTCCTTGTAAATATCCGGTATTCCCATCTTCCATTTCAATACCCTGGCGTTCTCCCTTGACAGCCACCCTGTAAATATTGTTTACATTTTTATTGAACCGGTCAAAACTTAATTCATCTTTTACGTATAAAATGATGAGCATGGCACAAGCAAGTCCCAGTGCTAATCCTGCAATGTTGATGATAGAATGAACTTTGTTTCGGCTTAAATTTCTGAATGCGATTTTGAAATAATTTTTAAACATAATTTTTTAAATCTAAATTTTCATTTAATCATAGATGGTAATCAACCAACAAATATTCAAGATTCCTTTTTCTTCATTAGCAAATTGGCCAATCAGCAAATTGGCCAATCAGCACATTAGCTAATTGAATTTACTCACTTCTCAAACTATCCGCCGGATTTGCCATTGCTGCTTTTATTGTTTGAAAACTTACTGTTATAAATGCAATAACAATCATGAAAATAAAAGGAAGCAAAAAAAACATCCAGCGCATGCTGATACGAAATGCATATCCATGCAACCAATTTGATGTAGTAAGCCATGCAAGCGGAACAGCAATTACAAATGCAATCAGCAGGAGCATAGCAAACTCGCGGTAAAGTAATTTTAAAATATTGAAAACGGACGCGCCTAATACTTTTCGGATACCGATTTCTTTTGTGCGCTGAAGCGTAGTAAAAGACGCAAGAGCGAATAACCCCATACACGCAACCAAAATTGCAAGGCCAGTAAATAATCCGAACACCTGGCCGAAACGTTGATCCGATTTATATTGGGCATTGAAATGGTCGTCAAGAAAAAAATAATCGAAAGTATTACCGGGGAAAAATTTATTCCATGCCGATTTTACAACACGGATTGTATTACTTGCCTGTGCTCCATTGGTTTTTACAGATAAGTAGCCATTCACATCAGGAATTAACCGGAGAATTAATGGCTCATACGCTTCGCGCAAAGATTGCTGATGAAAATTTCGGGTAACACCTACAATAGTATATACCCTGCCCCAGAAATCAATTCTTTTATTCAAGGCTTCTTCAGGTTTATTAAATCCTAACTGCTCTACTGCTTTCCTGTTAAATATTACGGCGCTATCATCAGTACCAAAGCTCTTTGAAAATATGCGCCCTGCAATCAACTTCAACCCATACGTTTTCATATAATCATAATCAACTCCAATAACACGATATTGTTTCTGCGTGTTTTCATCAGCTCCTACAAGTTTGATAGCGCCTGCATTCCAGCCAACCGGTTCGCCCGGAATACTTGTAGAAACTGTTATATTTTTTATAGAAGGATATTGGCGTAACTCTTCTTTAAAGGCGGTCATTTTTTGCAGATAAGTAGAATCAATTCCTACGATCGGAGGTGACACCACCAATGTCTGATCTATATTAATTCCCAAAGATTGCTTGCGCATATATTGTATTTGTTTGTAAACAGTAACTGTTCCAATTAATAAAAATAAGGATGCGGCAAACTGAAAGATGACCAATGATTTTCGAAGTACAGAATTTTGTTTAGTGCTGCCCATATTTCCTTTTAAAACTTCAATAGGTTTAAAACCTGATAATACAAATGCGGGATATAATCCTGATAAAAAAACACCGGCTATAAATAATCCTGCCAATGATAACCAGAAACGACTTTGGCCAAATAATGAAAAAGAAATTTGTTGACCCGAAAGTTCATTAAATCCCGGAATGGCAATTAAAACGATCACCAAAGCAAGTACCAAAGCAATTCCATTCATTAAAGCAGATTCAGAAAGAAACTGAAGAACGAGTTGGTTCCTTTGAGAACCAATTGCTTTGCGTACGCCTACTTCTCTTGCTCTTGTTATGGCACGGGCAGTAGCAAGATTAATATAATTGATCCAGGCAATTATTACAATAAAAAAAGCAATACCTAATAAAAGATAAACGGTTTTACCATCACCATTGATACCCGGCTCCATCATATAATGAGAATACAAATGAATATCTTTTAATGGCTGTAAATTATAAGTGACAGAAGAATTGTATTTCTTCATGTCGGCACCAACAAATTTTTCAACAATGGCAGGAAACTTCTTTTCAACTGATTGAGGGTTGGCATCTTTTCGCAACAATAAATAAGTGAGGCATCCATCCCATTCCCAGGCATTTTCGGGGCCGTTGCCGGATGAATCTGTACTCATTTTTACAAAAGTAGCATACGAAAGAAGGATGTCTGGCTTTAATTGTGTATTAACCGGCGCATCTTTATATACTGTTGTGATTGTGTAATTACTATTTCTGTTTAATTGCAATGTTTTTCCGACAACATTGGTGCTTCCAAATATTCTGCGTGCGGTTGTTTCAGAAAGCGCTGCGGTATTGGGCTCCTTTAGTGCCGTGTTTTTGTCGCCGGCAATTAAGGTATAAGTAAATATGTTGAAAAATGAACTGCTTGCAAAAAAAACTTTTTCAATTTTCAATGGCTCGTTATTTACATCTGCTGTAACACGGCCATTTTGAACGACCTTTACATAATCTTGTATTTCCGGGATAGCATCTTTAAAAGAATTGCCAACTGCAAAAGCCCCTGCAGCCCATTGTGTACTTAGTTTCCCATTGTCGTACCTGTCTTGTTCTACCCGGTAGATCCTGTCTTTATTTACCTGGAAATTTTCGTAGCTTAATTCAAATGAAACGTATTGCAGAATAAGCAGGCACGCCGCAATACCAATACCCAGTCCAAAGATATTAATGCCTGAATATGCCTTGTGGCGTTTCATATTGCGCCATGCAATCTTGAAATAATTTTTGAACATAATTCTTATTTTAAAATTTTAATTTTCATTTAACCATAGCTGTTAGTAAACCAACAAATATTCTAGTTCCCTGTTTTCTCATTAGCACATTGGCTAATTAATCTTATTCACTTCTCAAACTATCCACCGGATTTGCCATCGCTGCTTTAATTGATTGAAAGCTGATAGTAATCAACGCTATCATGATAGCAGTAATACCAGCCGCTAAAAATATCCACCAGCTTATCTCAATCCTGTATTGATAATTCTTTAACCAATCATTCATCGCCCACCATGATACAGGGAAAGCAACCAAGCACGCAATAGCAACGAGCTTTAAAAAATCTTTTGATAGCAAGGCTGTAATTTCCGTAACACTTGCCCCTAACACTTTCCGTATACCAATTTCTTTTGTTCTCCGCTCTGCCGTATATGCTGCTAATCCAAATAAGCCTAAACATGAAATAATAATCGCCAGCGCAGCAAACACACGCGATAATTTACTGATGAGCATTTCACTTAGAAAAAGCTGATTGAATTGATCGTCAACAAACGAGTATTCAAAAGGATAAGCAGGGTTGTCTTTTTTCATGACTGCAGAAATGTTTGTTATTGCAGTTTCTATGTTGCCTGCGGACTTTACTTTTATATACAATAAATTTGTCGCCTGTGGCATGTTATAAAAAATAACCGGTGCAGATTTACCATACATATCTCCATATACATAATCTTTTATGACACCCACAACCTGCAAATGATAACCGCCTTTGTAGGTTTGACAATCCATTATTTTCCCAATAGCGCTTCCATTGCCTAATAGTTTTGCCATGGATTCGGTAACAATAACATTGATGGGATGGATAGAATCTTTGGGCATGTGATCATTGTTCAATTGCACTTCATCCGTAGGTTGGAAATCCCTTCCTTCAACCAGGTGCATCCCTGTAGTAGATATAAATTCCCGACTCACTAATCTTTGAGAAATAACAATATTACTGTTAGGGTCTTTGCCAGGCCAGGTAATACCGGTTGTATTATTTCCGCCACCAAGCGTATTATGATCTGCCAGTGCCACGTTCTTTACAAAACTGGTATTTAGGAGGTCTTGTTTGATGGCCGGAAAATCTTTTACGATATCGCCCTGCCCATCAATTTGCATCAGGTTGTTTTTATTATAACCAAGATCCCTGCTTTTGATATGTTGTATCTGCTGATAGATAACAATGGTGCTGATGATCAGCACAATTGAAACTGCAAACTGTGTGATCACCAAACCTTTTCTTATGACAGAGGCGCTTCCTGTTTTTAATTTTATCCCTTTTAAAACAAATAAAGGATTAAAGGATGATAAATAGAATGAGGGATAACTTCCGGCAATAAGCCCGCAGAGTAAGGTTAGCAACGATAACACAACTAGATGATGAGGGTTTGTTAATCCTAAAGACAGATTTTTTTGTACTAACAAATTGAATGCCGGTAACAGCAACGACATGAGCATCACTGCAACCACTGCAGCAAGAAAAGACATACATACCGCTTCACCAATAAATTGAAAAATCAGCCTTTTCTTTCCTGATCCCAATACTTTCCTTACGCCAATTTCTTTTGACCGCTTCTCACTGCCCGCGGTGGCAAGGTTCATAAAATTGATACAGGCAATTAATAAAATGATCCAGGCGATGATGCTAAAGAGTTGCACATACAAAATTCTTCCACTACCGGTCATGCGTCCGTTTTCAAAATCATCACGCAAGTGCCAGTCTTTCATACCAAACAAAAACACATGCACAGATGATTTATCACTTTCAATTTTTTGTGTAGTGAAATCGTAAAAAGGATTAAGCAGTTTTTTATTGATGGCATTGGCATCGGCGCCGGGTTCTAATTCAACATAAGTCGTGATCCCGAAATTAAACCATGTTTGCGCTCTTGGATTTGCATCATACCAAACTTTAAATGGCGCCAGCCATTCAAACTGCAGCGTTGAATTTTCAGGAAGATCTTTCAGCACGCCACTCACTACATAATCCTGTTTGTTGTCCATTCGAACCGTTTTGCCGATCACATCTTTTTCATCACCAAAAAATTTTCTCGCGGTTTGTTGCGTGAGTACAATTGAATGTAGTTGTGAAAAAGCACTGCCTGCGTTGCCTTGTACAAACGGTAATGTAAATATGTTGAAAAAGGACGGCTCAACATATTTGCCTGAAGCATTCACCGCTTTATTGCCAATGGTAAACAAAAATGAAGTACCATCTTCAGTGGTGCGGCAGGTGTTTTCAATACCCGGTAGGGTAGACTGCATGGCAGGTGCCATCGGGCCTGCTGTTGAAGAATGGGTAAACACGCCATCATCAACCTGATCGTTTGTTTTTACAAGAAAGATACGTTCTTTGTTTACATTATTACTATCAAAGTTTACTTCATCTTCAACCCATAAAAAGATAAAACCCGCACAGGCAATACCGATTGCCAATCCGAAAATATTGAGGAAGCTATATCCTTTGTTTCTCCGGATATTGCGGAATGTTGTTCTTAAAAAGTTTTTAAACATGATTTATAATTATAGGTTGTAACTAATAAGTTTTGAGCTTTTTCTCATCCAATATTTCTCATTCCGATCGCAAACTCTCTACCGGATTTGCTACCGCTGCTTTTATAGCCTGGAAACTTATCGTAATCAATGCAATAAAAATTGCAAATGAGGCAGCCAGCAAAAATACCCACCATGAAATGTTTATATGAAAAGCAAAATTTTGCAGCCACTTATTCATTAACAGCCATGCCAAAGGGGTTGCAATCACGATGGCAATAATTATTAGTTGTAAAAAATCTTTGCTGATTAATTGAACAATGCCAGAGACACTTGCACCCAATACTTTTCGAATGCCGATCTCTTTTGTTCTTTGTAAAATAACCAACGATACGAGCCCGAGTAAACCAAGACAACTGATAAAAATAGCAACGATCGCGGCCAGCGATGTGATTTTTTGTTGCAGATCCTGCTTCATGTATAAGCTGGCAATCTGGTCATCAACAAAATGATATTCAAAAACCTGGTCAGGATAAACTGCTTCCCATTTTGTTTTGATGGCAGCGATTGATGGTTGTAAATTATTCCCATTTAATTTAACAGCGATTGCATCAAACTTTTCCGGCACATCTGCAATAACTACAGGTTCAATAGGTACCAGAAGTGATTGCGTATTAAAATCTTTTACTACGCCAACAACAGTTCCTTGCTTATCACCAAATTCACCAACCGTTAATGATTTACCCAATACATCCCCAGGATTTTTCAATCCTAATTTGCTGATCATTTTTTCGTTAATAAGAAATTCTGAATTCCCTGCTGATGCTCTTATATTTCTTCCGGCAATTATATGCAGTCCGAAAGTTTTTACATAAGAAGAATCTCCCACTTCCGATAATCCTACCCATGATTCCCAATCTGGCCGGTTATTAAATTTTATAGAACCACCCCAATCATTTTGAGAGGATGGTTCGCTGTGACAAAAACTATAAGAGTCAACCTGAGCCATTTCATTCAGCTTAGTTTTCAAAAAATCTTTTTTTACTGAAGATGAATCGGGCAATGGAAGCATAACGACTGCACTGCTATTAAAACCAATTTGTGTATGCTTCAAAAACTGAACCTGCATCAGCATTACAATGGTACAGATGATGAGAGCATATGCCACAGAGTTTTGTACAACCACAAGAATTTTCCTGGTAATACCTGCTTTCCATGAACCGGTTGCATTTTTTAAAGCCTTAAAAACTGCAATACGACTTAAGATAACAGCCGGATAAAAGCCTGCAAGAAAAACCAGTGCAAATAATAAAACGCATAAGAATCCAATAACGGTTTTGTAAGAAATAAGATAGATAGGGTCACTTACAAAGATTGAGTCATTGGCTGCAGGAAGAACTACAGCAATCGCAACAACTGCTATAAGAATTGCTATGATAACTGTACAAAAGGTTTCAATAATAAATTGCATGAAAAGTTTCCATGGAGTTGCTCCTAATACTTTGCGTGTACCAATCTCAACCATACGTCTTGCCTGTTGTGCAATTGATAAATTGACATAGTTAACGCTTGCTATAATAAGAATACAAATGCCTATAATCATTAAAGTATATAGCAAAGATTTTTGAATTGGGCCACCATAATTACTATCGAAATGCACATCTGCGAGTGGTTGTAATATAAAGTGATAATATTTCGCAATATTTCCTAAGTGAACCTTTGCCATGTTGTTTATTTCGGCTTCAACCGCCACCCTGGATTTATTATTATTTAAAGTAAGAAAAACAGAAGTGTTTGTGTTGATCCAGCTCCAATCGGTAAAGAATTTTTCCTGTGTATTTGGATAAATATTTTTAAGTGATAACAGGGAAACGTATATGACTGATTTAAGGTCTGTATTAAAAGGTTTATCGCTTATAAGTCCCACAATTTTAACAGGCACGTTGTTTGGGAAAATAATCGTTCTGCCTATTGGATTTTGGTTTCCAAAATATTTGTTTGCCTGGTTTTGTGTAATGACCGCTGTATTTGGGTATTTGAGATCATCAGCATTGCCCGCCAAAAATTTATAGTCAAACACTTTAAACCAGGAGGGCGAAACAAGCGCAATATTTTTATCTTCTTTGAAGCGGGACTCTATATTGTTTTTATTTTTTACAGCCACCGTGAATGAGTAATTCTTCAGCATTACAGTTGCATATTTGATATTCGAAACGCCTGATACCAATGCATCATACATTCCCATGGAAGCATCTTTCACATAAACTGTTTTATCAAAATAAATTTCATTGACAATCCTGTATGTTGCAGATGCATTTTTGTGATACCGATCAAAGCTGAATTGATAACTGATAAACAAATACAAAAACAATGCACACGCAATGCCAAACGACAGACCCAAAATATTTATACCAGAATAAAATTTTCTGTTGATTAAATTTCGCCAGGCGGTTTTGAAATAATTTCTGAACATAATTCTTATTTTAAAATTTTATTCTTCATGTAACCATAGCTGTTAGTAAACCAACAATAATTAAGATTCCTGTTTTCTTTATTAGCTAATTAGCACATTAGCTAATTAAATTTATTCACTTCTCAAACTATCAACCGGGTTGGCTACCGCTGCTTTTATAGCCTGGAAGCTTATGGTAGCTAAAGCTATAAGCACAGATGCTAATCCCCCAGCCATAAATACCCAACAGCTAATATCAATACGATATGCATAATCCTGCAACCATTGATGCATAAAATACCATGTGATTGGCGTGGCAATTACAAATGCGATTGAAATAAGTACTATAAATTCTTTTGAAAAAAGGTAAACAATATTTGCGGCTGTAGCTCCAAGAACTTTTCTGATGCCAACTTCTTTGATACGTTGCACTGCCATGAATGAGGCCAAACCATACAACCCAAGACAGCTAAGGAATATCGCGATTGCTGCAAAAATTTTATACAACTGCGAAAACTGATTTTCCTGTTTGTAAAAACCGGCAATTTTATCATCAAAAAACCTGTATTGATAAACAGAATTTGGAAATGTTTGTTTCCATATTTTTTTGATGACTTGCATGGTAGAAGCAATCTTTGTGGTTGAAAGTTTTATTGAAGCCTCTCGGTACATTGTAGAGTTTGTGGTAATAAGCAAAGGTGCCAGATTCTGGTGCAAAGACCTGTCATTAAAATCTTTCAATACCCCGACAACAGGGCATTTTATTAAACCACCCATTATGCTTATTTCCTTGTTCAATATATCTTCCGGTTTTTTAAATCCTAAACTTTTTACGAGTGATTCATTCACCAAAAATTCTCTTGTCCAACCGGAAGGTTGCAAATTTCTTCCCGCTACCAATTGTAATTTGTAAGTTGGCACATAGCCATTGTCAGCGAATTTGACAATAGCCTGGAAATCTTCATCCTTTAATGAATGGTCAAATTTGAACGAGCTAAACATATTATTATCATCTTCAGCAGGAGTGTTAGAATTGAAGCTTACTGCCTGCACACCGTTTGACAATAACTGCTGCTTTAAATAATCTGTCAGCTTACCTCCTGTACTGTCCGGACGGTAAGGAATATTTACGATTGCATCTTTATCGAAGCCCAATGGCCGACTCATAAAATAATTCATTTGCTGTACAATGATGAGTGTTCCAATAATGAGCGCCTGTGCAATGATGAATTGAAACACTACCAATCCTCTTCTTAGTGAAATCCCTTTGGTAGTATTTGCTGTGCTTTTGCTCTTTAAAGCATTTACAGGATTGAAATGTGATAAAAAAACAGAAGGATAAAAACCAGCGAATGCTGTTACAACAATTATTACTGCCAAAAGAAATAAAATAATTGCAGGATTCTTCAGGATGTTGAATGAAAGCGAAAGCTCTAAGAGATGATTTATAGAAGGCAATGCAAGAACTGTAATAGTTACTGCAAGTATTACAGCAATTGAAACCATCAAAAATGTTTCGACGAGAAATTGAATTCGCAACTGAGATTTATTACTCCCCAAAACTTTTCTTACGCCAACTTCCTTTGCACGATTAACCGCTTGTGCGGTGGAGAGGTTGATAAAGTTTACACAAGCAATTAACAGGATGAATGCTGCAATCAGCCACAATACATTGATCAGTTCATGGCTGATCGTTTGGTTGCTGTAATCTCCTGCTTCTGCATCGTAATGTACTGCATTCAATGGTTGAATGATATAACTATCCTTGATGTCCGCAGGTAGAACTCTTCGTGAGTAAGCGCTTAGTTGTTGATTGAAATTATCAACAGAAAAATTAGGAGGTAACAAAACATAACAACAAAAATCAGGTGCTGATTGATTCCAGCCGGGTTGTTGAAATCCGTTCTGTGCATCACCAGTAAAATCTGTTCCCCAGGAAACCACTAATTTCAAATGAAAGTCTGTATTTGCCGGTATGGTTGCGAGAATACCTGAAACTTTTAGCGTTAGCGGCGGGAACTGAAACAATCCTGCCCCCATGCTATAATATCCTGTTATTTTAATGGTTTTACCTATTGCTGTTTTCCAATCACCGAAATATTTTTGGGCTATCTCTTTTGTAAGCAGTACATTGTTCGGATCTTTCAATGATTCGTAGGAACCTGCGAGCAACGGGAAATTAAACATGTTAAAGAACGAAGGCGATGTATAAAATACGCCGCTTGGTTCTTTAAAATTTTTTACAGGCGTTCCATTTTCATCCAATACCTGTAACTCATCATTGTGACTTGCATAAACAGGAGCTACTTGTTCAAGTTGGGGAAAAGATGCTTTCAAATTTGCAGGCATTGGAAAGGGAACATTTTTCGCATAAGTAATATTTCCCGCATCTGCATGATGAGATTCAGTTAATACACGATAGATGCGATCCTTTTTTGGATGAAAATTATCGAAGCTGGTTTGAAACCGGATGATGATAAAGATCATCACGCAAACAGCAATGCCAACTGCCAGGCCGGCGATGTTGATAATGGTGTAACTTCTGTTCCGGGTCAAACGTATGGATGCGGTTTTTAAATAACTTTTATACATTTTATTTTCGTTTATAAATAACTGTTATGTTATAGTAAACTAACCCACCTACCGGTAGGCAGGCAAATACTTAATATTCCTATCTGTTCATTAGCACATTTGCTAATGAATTTTATTCACTCCTCAAACTCTTCACCGGATTTTCCACTGCAGTTTTAAAACATTGCAACACAATAAGTGTAAATGCTATAACCGTAATAAATACAAACACAATTAAATAAGAGAAAATATTCTGGTGAAGGCGGTAAGCAAAATTTTGCAGCAAACGCTCGGTTATAATATAGGCAACGGGCCACGCAATAATGTTTGCCGCTATAATAAGGAGCGCATATTCTTTCACAAAAAGAAAAATAATATTCCTGGTATTAGCGCCGAGGACTTTACGCACTGCAATTTCTTTGTTACGTTTTGTAAGCATAAACGCAACGACACCAATAATACCCAGCAAAACAATAATTAGGTTAAGCATCGTGGCAATATCTGCAGCTGTTTGCAACTGCAGATCGGCTTTATACAACGCAGCAAATTTATCATCCATAAAAGTATAATCGAAAGGCGCATTTGGAACAAATGATCGCCAACGTGATTTGATTTCATCAATTGCCTGTGGCATGTTACCGGTATTCAGCTTAACAGCCATATAGCGATATACCGGCCGGTTTTTCACATGTATAAAACCAATAGGTCCAATCTTGTCCTGCAGGGTTGAAAAATTATAATCTTTCATTACGCCGAGTATGGTTACAGGCTGAGGTACTACCGGTGTTTTTATCTGCTGCCCCACTGCGTTTGCCATTGAAATCCCAAGCTGTTTTAATGCCGTTTCATTTAAAACAATTCCATCTTTATTGTTGCTGAAAAATGTACTTGCTTCCATTTTTATACCGAATGTTTTTGCATAATCATCATCAGCAGAAGAAATTGGAAGGTTTAGCTGGTTATTGGCGTATGAACCCGGTGGATAAAATATGATACGGCCCGCAGGTTCCTTTTCAGGTACATCATAAGTCAATGTTGCACTTTTAACTACCGGCAATTCCAAAAGGCTTTTTTTGATGCTTTCCATTTTCAACACACCCGCGCTATCCCATTGCTTTGGATAGGCAGTTATTATCATCACGTGGTCCTTGTTATATCCCAAATCTTTATGAAACATATAAGATACCTGCCTTGATATATTCAATGCACAAATAAATACTAAAATGGCCAAAGAAAACTGTATTACCAGCAATGCCCTTTTTAAAGTAAGGTCACCTTTTGAACTGTTTATTTTCCCTTTTACAGCATGTATAAGATTAATGCCACTGAGTACAAATGCAGGATAGATGCCCGCAGAAAAACCTATTGCAGCAATTAATAAAATAAAAAGCACGGATTCTTTAAGACCAAACTGCCAGAAAGATGGAAGCGTGGTATTTAAAACATGCGAAAAAACCGGCAACAGCAATTGATATAAGACGATTGAAATTATCGATGCAATAAAAGTTAAAAACAGTGCTTCTATAATAAACTGGAGTATCACCTGTCTTCGTGCACTTCCAAACGTTTTGCGAAGCCCTATCTCTTTTAAGCGGTAAGAAGAGGTGCCAATATTGATGTTAACAAAATTGATGATAACCATTAATAAAATAAACAAGGCAATAAAGGATAAAATAAAAACCATTTTTTTTACGGCACCATCATTATCATTGAGGTAATAATTTTTTACAGGCAGCACATTTATAGAAAGGATTTTTTGTAGTGCATCTGAAGCATATTTTTTGATCAGGTTGTTTAAAGGGGTTGTCAAATCCTGTGGTGTTATACCTGGCTTCAGCTCAACAAAGCTTATTTCATTCGCAGTGTTCCATCCGAGTGATGGATCACCCGACCGGTAATAGTTGTTGCCGGTAGTGGGTACATACACACCGTAGTGATCATTCATCATACCTGTAACAGAATTGTATGGAATATCCTTAAGTACTGCGGATACGACATAATCCTGCGGCATATTATTAACCGTTGTTTGAATACTGATCCTTTTACCCAGCGCATTTTTTGTTCCGAACAATTTCATGGCTAAAGTTGCTGTTATAACTGCACTGTTATTATTAGTAAATGCCTTGTTTTTATCTCCGTATAACAGTGGAAAATTATACATGGAAATCATTGTAGTATCGCTAATAGCGATGTCTTCCTGGAAATGTTTATCGCCTGCTGATACTACATTGGTAGTAGGGCTGTAGCGGAAATAATTTTTAATTAGCGACGGATATTCATCCTTTAATGTTTTTGCAAGGGGAGAAGGAGTAGTAAAGTCGCGCCCTAAATCTTTTTCCTTAAACTCACTTTTCAAACAATACTGCTGCGATGCATCTTTAAGTTGGCTGTTTACATTTTGCTGTTGCATTACATAAGCGGCAATGAGCAAACAAAATGTAATGCCTATAGAAAGGCACAAAATATTAATTGCAGAAAACAATTTATGTTTTACAAAATACCTGGTGGTTACTGTTAAATAATTTTTAAACATGATATAAAGTTTTAAGTCATAAGTTTTATTCACGATTAATGATTCACCATTCGCTTTTTTCATTCACTCCTCAAACTATCCACAGGATTTGCCAGTGCTGCTTTTATCGCCTGGAAACATATCGTTACCAGGGCAATGAGTATTACGGTAATCCCTGTCAGTGCGAACAGGTTCCATGTAATTTTGATCCGGTAGGCATAATCCTCCAGCCATCTATTCATCAAGATCCAGCTAAGCGGGATGGCAATGAATAGAGATATACATATCAATTTCATAAAATTGCCGGTAAGTAATCCAAAAAGATTTGCCAATGATGCACCTAACACTTTTCGTATGCTTATTTCTTTGCTGCGCTGCTCGGCCATAAATGCAGCCAGGGCAAACAAACCAAGACAGGCAATAATAATTGCCAGAACAGAAAAGACCGAAAATATATATTGCATGCGTTGCACATCTGCATACATGGCTGCATAGCTCTGGTCAAGAAAGTTGTAACGCATGGTTTGATGTGGCAGGAAATCTTTCCATACTTTATCAATGGAAGCCAGCGCTGCTTTCATATCAGCCGTATTTACCTTTACTGAAATAATACTGTTGCTGTTTCCCAAAACCATGCACAACGGCCGCACCTGTTGCTTTACATTTTCGTAATAAAAATTATTCACCACGCCAATGATGGTTAAATGTTCACCGCCATTTGTAATTATTTTACCAATTGGATCTTTATAACCCAGCTTGTCTGCCAGCGCCTGGTTAATGACAGTTGCAGCAGAATCTGTATGAAAATCTTTTGAGAAATTTCTGCCTAAGATGATTTTCATGCCAAGAGTGGGAATATAATTTTCATCTACTACCCAATGTTGCAGCTGTATGGCTTGATCATCTTTTCCTTCCTCGTGAAAGGTGTTACCGTTTCTTTTTGTACCATCTACGGGGAGAAAATCGCTCACGCTTACATTCTTCACAACCGGCAGGCGAAGCAATTCATTTTTAAACGCAGTTGTCTGATCACCCAATGCATCAGCACCTTGTATCATCACTACTTCATCTTTATCAAAACCTATTTTTGAGTTGAGTATATATTGCATTTGTTTATAAATAACTAAAGTTTCGGAGTTACAAAATCGATAATTTCGGTTCAGGGTGATCATTGCTGGAGTGGAAAATCCGACAACAATCACACAATAAATTTGTCAACTCCGGGTTTGTAATTACTTGTTTGAAAAATATTTCCCAATCTACTCCTAATACCACCAACAGGTTTA
>Ga0307373_10001006_pt1 | contig 53513 bp, 46 predicted proteins | sample OX2MG_FD_202534 | JGI IMG/M metagenome (GOLD analysis project Ga0307373, IMG submission 202534) | Soil microbial communities from Risofladan, Vaasa, Finland - OX-2 | ecosystem: Environmental > Terrestrial > Soil > Coastal area > Acid sulfate soil | place: Finland: Risofladan, Vaasa | collected... | reverse complement strand
GACCAACTCCGATTGCACGATCAGGTTCGGATTGGGCGTCGGCGCGCCGGCGGTGCTCACGAAGAACGGGCTCGGCAGCACGGCCCCGAGGACCATCCGCGTCGCCGGTGTGTCTCCGGACGGGGTGTGCGGGTTGCAGCCGGTGGGGCTCATCGACGTGCCGAAGCTGACGGTGCCCCCCTTGACCCCGACGTAGGTGACCGCAGTGTTCGTGGTCCCGGTGGTGTGGCACCCGGCGGCGGAGATGGCCACCACCGCACCGGTGCCCAGCAGTCTTCGCCGCCACCCGGGCCGTCGGCCCCGGTGCGTCACTGCAGCCGCAGGTCCAGCGTCAATGTGGTGAAGGTGAAGATGATGGCCACAGTGACCGTGATCCGGTCCAGGTTGCGTTCCACCACGGTGGATCCCTGCGCGGCCGCACCCACGCTGCCTCCGAACATGTCGGAGAGACCGCCTCCCTTTCCACTGTGCATGAGGATGAGGAAGATCAGTCCGAGGGCGGCCAAGACCTCAATCACGATGTACACCCACGTCACTGCGGACACGAAGCCTCCAACTCGGTGTGGAACAACCAGAACAGCCAGAACTGCCGGAACAGCCTAGGAACGGTAGCAGGCGCTGCCGGCGCGAATGACCTGAAGGAACGTCGAAGCCTGCAGGCTGGCCCCTCCCACCAGAAGCCCGTCGACGTCCGGTTCGGACATCAGATCGGCCGCGTTCTCCGCCTGCACCGACCCGCCGTATTGGATCCGGACGGCTTCGGCCACCGCCCCGCCCGCCACCTTGGCCAGGAGGGAGCGGATGAAGCCGCACGCGTCTTCGGCGTCCTCCGCCGTTGCCGCCTGCCCCGTGCCGATCGCCCAGATGGGCTCGTAGGCGAAGGCGAGCCGCCCCACCTGCTCGGGAGGGAGCCCTTCGGTGGCGGCGAGCACCTGATCGGTGAGCCGGGCCTCCGTCAGCGCGCCCTTGCGCTCCTCCTCGCTCTCCCCCACACAGACGATGGGCGTCATGTCGTGACGGAGCACCCCTTGGAGTGTCGCGGCCACCGTGGCGTCATCCATCCCGAAAAGAGTGCGACGCTCCGAATGCCCGACCAGCACGTACGCCGTGCCCAGACGGGCCAGCATGGCGGGGCTGACCTCGCCCGTGCGCGCCCCGGCATCCTGGTCCGAGCAGTGCTGTGCGCCCAGCGAGACGGGGATGCGCTCCTTCTCGACCAGGGTCTGCACCGTGCGCAGGTCGGTGAACGGCGGGTGCAGCGAGACATCGACGAGGGCGACGTCGTCGGCCTTCAGGCGCAGGCCGAGATCGCGCACCATGTGCAGCGCCTCAATGTGGTCGTGGTGCATCTTCCAGTTCCCGCTCACGAGCGGGCGACGCCCTGCCGTCATTGGCGCTCCGCCATCAGTGGGGTGCGTTCGGTGCCTGGCGCAAGGCGGCGAGCCCCGGCAAGGCGCCCCCACTCTCAATGAAGGAGAGGGAGGCTCCCCCACCGGTCGACATGAAGCTGACCTCGTCCGACAGACCCAACTCGTCGAGGGCGCTGGCGCTGTCACCGCCGCCCACCACGGAGAACCCCTCACAGTCGGCCACGGCCTGGGCGACGACGCGCGTGCCTTCGGCGAATCGCCGGTCCTCAAACACCCCCAACGGGCCGTTCCACAGGACCGTCCCCGCTCCCCGTACGACCTCGGCGAAGGCGGCCGCCGTGTCGGGCCCGATGTCGAGCCCGGTCCATCCGTCAGGAAGGTCGTGCTCAATGATCTTGACTCCGCCCCGCGGTCCGAGTCCCCCGGACTGCCGTCCGTAGGTCCCACCCGGCTCCAGCGCCCGGATGTCGGAGGGCAGGAGGATCTCCACCCCCGATTCCAGCAGGTGGCGGCACTCCTCTACATGTTCAGGCTCGAAGAGGGAGCTCCCGATCCCCCGTCCCTGGGCGGCCAGGAACGTGAAGGCCATGCCCCCACCCACGACCAGGGTGTCCACCTTGGCCGCCAGGGCCTCCAGCACCGGCAACTTGTCGGCCACCTTGGCCCCGCCGACGACGGCCACGAAGGGGCGGGACGGCTGTTCCAGGATGCCGCCGAGCACCTCCACCTCCCGAGCCAATCGGAGACCGGCGGCGCTGGGCAGGAACCGGGGCGGGCCCACAATGGAGGCATGGCGGCGATGGGTGACCCCGAAGGCTTCGTTGACATAGGCGTCGAATCCCGCGACGAGAGCGGTCACGAAGGCCGGGTCATTGGCCTTCTCACCGGGGTCGAAGCGCAGGTTCTCGCCCAGGGCGACGCCGGGGCACAGCGCCTGGAGGCGGTCCCGGACGGGGTCCATCTCCCACCGCGGATCCCGCTTGCTCTCCGGTCGACCCAGGTGCGAGCAGGCTACCACCTCGGCACCCCGCTCCGAGAGCCAGTGCAGGGTGGGCAGCGCCGTCGTGATCCGGAAGTCATCGGCCACGGTCGCCCGGCCGTCGATGCCGATGTGCAGGGGAACGTTGAAGTCCACCCGGACCAGGACGCGCCGCCCGTCCAGATCCGGGAGGTCGTCGAGGAGCGGGAGCCCGTGCAGGGCATCCACAGGTTCAGCCCCCGACCAGGAGGGTGAGGTCCACCAGGCGGTTGGAGTACCCCCACTCGTTGTCGTACCAGCCCTCCACCTTCACCAGGGACAGTTCGTCGTTGATGTTCTGCACCATGGTGAGGCCGGCGTCGAAGGTGCACGAAGCCGCGGTGCCCACGATGTCGCTCGATACCAGGGGGTCCTCCGTGTACTCCAGCACCCGGTCGAGTGGTGGCTTGGCCGCCGCCTCGGCGAAGGCGGCGTTGACCTCGGCCACCGACGGGTTGCCCCGGACCACGGCGGTGAAGTCGGTGATCGAACCGGCGGGGAGGGGGACCCGCAGGGACATGCCGTCGAGACGCCCCTTCATGGCGGACAGGACAAGGCTGGTGGCCCGGGCGGCCCCGGTGGAGCTGGGCACGATGTTGACCGCCCCCGCCCTGGCCCGCCGCAGGTCGGTGTGGGTGAGGTCCAGCAGGTTCTGATCGTTGGTGTAGGCGTGCACCGTGGTCATGAGGCCGCTGACGATCTGGAAGGCCTCGTCCACCACCTTGACCATGGGCACGAAGCAGTTGGTGGTGCAGGAGGCGTTGGAGACCACGACGTGCTGGGCCGGATTGAAGTCGCCGTCGTTGACGCCGATCACGAAGGTGGCGTCGGCGTCACCCGAGGGTGCCGAAATGATGACCCGCTTGACCGATCCGTGTAGGTGCCCCGCCGCGTCGGCCCGGCTGGTGAACCGTCCGGTCGACTCAATCACCAAGTCGGCGCCAAGGGCGCCCCAGGGGAGTTGCTCCGGCTCGCGCTCGGCCAGGACCCGGATGCGCTGGTCACCCACCAGGAGGTCGCTGCCCTCCACGTCCACCGGGACCGACATCCTCCCCTGCGTGGAGTCGTAGCGCAGGAGGTGGGCCAGGGTGCCGGCCGATGTCAGGTCATTGACCCCGACCACCTCAATGTCGGCCCCGGTGGCCACAATGGCCCGCAGGAAATTGCGCCCGATGCGCCCGAACCCGTTGATACCGACACGCACCGTCATCCGGACCCTCTTCCTCTCGGGTGCCTATGCCAGCAGACCGGACAGCGCCTGCGCCAGTCGGGCCGGGCTGTGCACCAGCGCGTTCTCCCCCGTGAGGGGGACATCGACGAGTGCAACGTCCATTTCACCGATGGGCATCCCCTGGATGCTGTCACACAGCACCACGTCGATCGCGACATTGTGCCTGGCCAGAGCGGCCACGTGGTCCGCCACGTCGAATCCCGCCGTTTCGGGCCGCTGCGGCCGCAGGTTGCAGACGTAGACCACCTGGCCCGCGGAGCGGGCCACCGCGTCGGCGATGCCTCCCACCGCGGCGGCGGCCAACACGCTGGTGAAGAGCGACCCGGGCCCGATCACGATCTGGTCGGCGGCCAGGATGCGCTCCACCACCAGCGGCGGTGGCTGGGCGTCGCCCGGCACCAGCCCCACGGTCAAGATGTTGCCGGTGCCCATGACCGCCACCTGGCCGGCCACCGATCCCTGGGCCGCCTCGGCCTTGAGGACGACGCGCTCGCTGGTGGCCGGAAGGACATCCCCCACGGCGCCCAGGAGGTCGGCCGCCTCCCGGACGCCCGTCACCAGGTCGCCGGTGGCCTCGACCAGGCCGGCCAGGATCAGGTTCCCCAGCGCGTGCCCAGCCAGCTCCCCCTCCTCGAAACGGCGGTCGAAGGCCAGGGCCAGTGCGGAGCCCTCCTCGGCCAGCGCGACCAGGCATTTGCGGATGTCGCCCAGGGCCACCACATTGAGCAGCTCGCGCAGCCGGCCGCTGGACCCGCCGTCGTCGGCCACCGAAACCACACCGGTCAGCTGGCCGGCGTAGCGGCGGGCCGCCCGGAGGGTCACCGCGGTCCCATGACCGCCTCCGAGGGCCACCACGGCCGGCCGGGAGCTCACCGGTCGACATCCCGGTGGAACACGGAGACGGCCGGTCCATGGGCGCTCAGGCGATCGGCCAGCGCCTGGGCCAGAACCACCGAGCGATGGCGTCCGCCCGTGCAGCCGATGGCGATGGTCAGGTAGGTCTTCCCCTCCCGGATGAACGCCGGCAGGATCGGGGTGAGCAGGCTGTCCACGTTCTGCACGAAGTCCTGCGCTTCGGGTAGTTCGAGCACGTAGTCGCGCACCGGCTGGTCCAGACCGCTGCAGGGACGGAGCTCCTCCACCCAGTAGGGATTGGGCAGGAAGCGGCAGTCGAAGACCAGGTCGACATCGAGCGGGATCCCGTACTTGTACCCGAACGAGACCACCGAAGTCAGCATGTGCTCGGCACCCCGCTCGTCCCCGAAGGACTCGAAGATCCGTGTGCGCAGTTGGTTCGAATTGAGCTCGCCGGTGTCGATGAAGAGGTCGGCCCGCTCCCGCACGGGCTCCAGCAGGCGCCGCTCGTCGGCGATCGACTCCTCCACGCCCCGCGCCGCCAGCGGGTGCCGGCGCCGGGTGCCCTCGTAGCGACGGATCAGGACCTCGTCGCTGGCATCGAGGAAGAGGACGCGGACGCGGCGGCGATTGTCCCGTAGCGCGTCCAGCACGCCGGGCAGGTCGTCGAAGTACTCGGAGCCCGTGCTGCCCCCGCCGCGGCCGATCACCAGGGCGACCCGCTCAACCTCGGAGCCGGGATGATCGACCATTTCGGCCATCTTCATGATGAGGGCGGCCGGCATGTTGTCGATGACGAACCAACCGATGTCCTCCAACGTGGCGGCCGCCGTCGAGCGCCCGGCCCCCGACATCCCCGTCACTACGAGGAATTCGCTCACCGTCCTCCAGTCTTGCGCACACCGTCGTGCACGGCGAGACCAACGGCGTCGGGCAGCCAGGTCAGCGCCAGGAGCTGCTCGAGCGGCGCCGCGCGCACCGCGTTGACCCCTCCCAGCTCCTTGACCAGGCGGGCCCGCCGGGTGGGCCCCAGTCCGGGGATGTCGTCAAGGATGCTGCGCGTCATGCGGCGGCCCCGCTTCTCCCGGTGGAAGGTGATGGCGAATCGGTGAGCCTCGTCCCGCACCCGTTGCAGCAGGTACAGCGCGTCCGAGCCGCGCCGGAGCCGGGCCGGTTGGGACGAGCCCGGCCGGTACACCTCCTCGAACTGCTTGGCCAACGAGGCCAACTCAATCTCCCCTTCCAGTCCCAGGTCGCGCACCACCCGCTGGGCCACCCCCAACTGGCCCTTTCCCCCGTCGACCAGGAGAAGGTTGGGCCGGTAGGCGAAGCGGCGGGGGCGATCGTCTCCGGGCTCGACCAGCAGGCGCAGGCGGCGGGTCAGCACCTCTTCCATCGCCGCGTAGTCGTCGTTCCCCGCCACCGTCCTGACCTTGAAGCGCCGGTAGTCCGACCGTTTGGCCAGGCCGTCCTCGAACACCACCAGGGAACCCACGTAGTCGGTTCCCTGCAGGTGGCTCATGTCGAAGCATTCGATGCGCAACGGCGCCTGCCGCAGCGCCAGGACGGACTGCAGCTCGGTCAGGGCCTTGGAGCGGGCGTTGTGGTCGGCGGCCCGGCGCAGCCGGTGGCGGGCCAGGTCTTCGGTCGCCGAACGGGTCACCGTCTCCTGCAGGGCGCGTTTGGCGCCCCGCTGGGGCACCACGATGGCCACCGGGCCGTCACGCCGCGTCCGCAGCAGGTCCTCCAGCACGGCGCGGTCGGCCGGCTCCTCGGGGACGAGGATGCGCTTGGGCACCTCCGCGCCGTCGGTGCCGTAGACCTGGGCGACGATCAGCCGCATGAACTCGGGCCCGCTCAGGTCCTCCACCTTCTCCGCCACGAAACCACGGTGGCCGACGACCCTCCCCCGCCGCACGGCGAAGATCTGGACGGATGCCTCCAGGGGGTCTTCGGCCAGGCCGATCACGTCGAAGTCGTCGGCCCGGTCCGAGACCATCTGCTGCATCTCCGCCGCCTTGCGGACGGTGGAGATGCGGTCGCGGAGCCTGGCCGCCCGTTCGAAGTGCAGGTCAGCCGAGGCGGCCAGCATCTCGGACTCCAGCCGGGCCAGGACCGGCTCGGTCTCCCCGGAGAGGAACCCCATCAGGTCCCCGACGTAGGCGTCATAGGCGGCGTGGTCCACTGCGCCCACGCACGGACCCGAACAGCGGTCGATGTCGAAGAGGAGACAGGGGCGCCCGAGCCGCTCGTGCCGGGTGAACTTGGTGTCCGCGCACGTGCGCACCGGGAAGCTCCGGACCAGGAGGTCGAGGGTGGAGCGGATGGCCCCGGCGTTGCCGTAGGGCCCGAAGTAGCGGACCCCTTTGCGCTTGCGGCCCCGCACCACGGCTGGACGGGGCCACTCGTCGTCCACGGTCACGGCCAGCCACGGGTAGCTCTTGTCGTCCTTGAGCCGCACGTTGTAGCGCGGCAGGTGCGCCTGAATGAGCGAGTGCTCCAGTATGAGGGCGTCGACCTCGCTGTCGACCACGACCCACTCCACATGGTCGGCCTGGGCCACCATCTGGGCGGTGCGGGGCGGGAGCTTGGCCGGGTCCTGCCAGTAGTTGGGCAGGCGGTGGCGCAGCGACTTGGCCTTGCCCACGTAGAGGACCCGACCCTCGGCGTCGAAGAACTGGTATGAGCCCGGGGCATCGGGAATGGACCCGGTCGGCGGCCGATACTGCATCGGCTCCACTCTCGCGCAGGGACGGGCCAGGGGCGTTACACTGATCGGGCCGGCCTGGTTTCCGGCAGACATTCTCGAACCGAGGCCGACATACCCGCGGATGGGCGACCAGGCTGTCCCCGCCGGCCGATCAGGGGGCAGACAGATGCTCAGGCTCCAATCCCCGCTCCCCGAGCGCTACCGCACCGCGAGCGACGAGGAACTGGCCGCCATCATCGGGCGGGCCAAGGGTGCGCTGGGGCCCCGGGTGTTCATCCTGGGGCACCACTACCAACGCGATGAGGTCATGCAGTGGGCCGACGCCCGGGGCGATTCCTTCGGGCTCTCCCGGCTGGCCGCCGACCAGACGGACGCCGAGTACATCGTGTTCTGCGGGGTGCACTTCATGGCCGAGTCGGCGGACGTGCTGACCGGTGCGCACCAGAAGGTGCTCCTCCCCGACCTCAACGCGGGATGCTCCATGGCCGACATGGCCGACATCGAACAGGTGGAGGAGGCATGGGAGGAGATGGCACGCGTCATCGACCTGGCCGCAGTGGTCCCCATCACCTACATGAACTCGTCGGCCGCCCTGAAGGCGTTCGTGGGCCGCCACGGGGGCGCCGTGTGCACGTCGTCCAATGCCCGCGCCGTCCTGACCTGGGCCCTTGAGTCGGGCCGGGGCGAGCGGGTGCTCTTCTTCCCCGACCAGCATCTCGGGCGCAACACCGGCTACGAGCTCGGCTACCGCGCGGACGACATGCGGGTGTGGAACCCGCGTTTGGCCCTGGGCGGCCTGTCCGACGCCGAGGTGAAAGAGGCCACGCTCCTCTTGTGGAAGGGCCACTGCTCGGTCCACCAGCGCTTCCGGCCCGAGCACGTCGAGGCCTTCCGGGCGGCCCATCCCGGCGGGATCGTCATGGTGCATCCCGAATGCGCCCACGAAGTGGCGGAGATGGCCGACCTGGTCGGGTCCACCGACAACCTGATCCGCGGCGTGGCGGCGGCACCGGCCGGCTCGGTGATCGGCATCGCCACCGAAATCCACCTGGTCAAGCGGCTGGGGGACGAGTCACCGGACAAGACCGTCATCTGCCTCGACCCGCTGGTGTGCCCGTGCTCGACCATGTCACGCATTGACGGCCCCCACCTGGCCTGGGTGCTCGAGGGCCTGGTGGAGGGCGCGGTGCGCAATCAGATCTCGGTGGACGCCGAGACCGCCGGGTGGGCCCGGGTGGCCCTGGAACGGATGCTGGCCATCACATGAGCACCTTCCCGAGCACTTCCCCTGTGTGGCTCCCCGCCGTCTTGGCCACCTGCTCGGGAGTGCCCTCCGCCACCACGGTGCCGCCCTTGTCGCCGCCCTCGGGCCCGAGGTCGATGACCCAGTCTGCCGTCTTGACCACGTCCAGGTTGTGCTCAATGACCACCACCGAGTTGCCCTGGTCGACCAGCCGCCCCAGGACCTCCAGCAGGCGGCGGGTGTCGTCGAAGTGGAGGCCGGTCGTGGGCTCGTCGAGGACGTAGAAGGTGTGGCCGGTGGGCCGCCGGCTCAGCTCGCTGGCCAGCTTGACCCGTTGCGCCTCGCCGCCCGAGAGGGTGGGTGCCGGTTGGCCCAGGCGGACGTAGCCCAGCCCGACGTCGACCAGGGTCTGCATGTGGCGGGCGATGGGCGGCTGCTTGGCGAAGAAGCCCAGCGCCTCCTCGCAGGAGAGGTCGAGCACGTCGGCGATGGTCTTGCCCCGGAACGTGATCTCCAACGTGTCCCGGTTGTAGCGGGCGCCCTGGCAGATTTCGCAGGGGACGTAGACGTCGGGCAGGAAGTGCATCTCAATCTTGATGGTGCCGTCGCCGGCACAGGCCTCGCACCGTCCGCCCCGCACGTTGAACGAGAAGCGGCCGGGTTGGTAGCCGCGCACCTTGGCCTCGGAGGTCTGGGCGAAGAGCTTGCGCACGTGGTCGAACACCCCGGTGTAGGTGGCCGGGTTCGAGCGCGGGGTGCGGCCTATCGGCGCCTGGTCGACGTCGACCACCTTGTCCAGGTGGCCCATGCCCTCGATCGTCTTGTGGCGCCCGGGCAGCGTCTTGGCCCGGTGCAGGTGCTGGGCCAGGGCGCGCAACAGGATGTCGTTGACCAGGGTGGACTTTCCCGAGCCCGAGACCCCGGTGACCGCCACCAGGCAGCCGAGGGGGAACGAGACGTCGATGCCGCGCAGGTTGTGCTCGCGGGCACCCCGGACGGTGACCACCTCGCCGGTACCGGGCCGGCGCCGGGCCGGGACGGGGATGGACTTCTTGCCGGAGAGGTACTGGCCGGTGATGGACGCCTTGTTGGCCAGGAGCCCGCCCTTGCCGGCCACCGGACCGGCGTGCACCACGGTGCCGCCGTGCTCGCCCGCACCCGGACCGATGTCCACCACATAGTCGGCCGACCTGATGGTCTCCTCATCGTGCTCGACCACGATGACCGTATTACCCAGGTTCCGCAGCCGCACCAGCGTGCCGATGAGCCGCTGGTTGTCGCGCTGGTGCAAGCCGATCGACGGCTCGTCCAGCACGTAGAGCACGCCGACCAGTCCGCTCCCGATCTGGCTGGCCAGGCGGATGCGCTGGGCCTCGCCACCGGAGAGCGTGGCGGCGGACCGGGCCAGGGACAGGTAGTCGAGACCGACATCGAGCAGGAACTGCATGCGCTCGCGCACCTCTTTGAAGACCCGGTCGGCGATCATGTGCTCACGGTCGCTGAGCTCCAGGGTCGCCATCACCTCCACCGCTCCGGCAATGGACAGGCTGCACAGTTGGTGGATGTTGCGGCCCCCCACCGTGACGGCGAGCGACTCGGGCTTGAGGCGGGCGCCGTCGCACCCGGGGCAGTCCACCTCGCGCATGTACTGCTCGATCTGCTCCCGTGACCAATCCGACTCGGCCTCGGAATGGCGACGCTGCAGCCAGGGGATGATGCCTTCGAAGTGCGCCTCGTAGGAGCGGGTCCGGTTGAAGCGGTTCTTGTAGGTCACGTGGACCGCCTTGGTGCCGGTCCCGTACAGGATGAGCTTCTTGTCCTTGGCCTTGAGCGACTTCCACGGGGTCTCGGTGGAGAAGCCCCCGAATTCGGCCACGCCCGCCTGCAGACCGGTGAAGTACTCGCTGCGGGCGCCGGCCCACGGAGCCAGCGCACCACCGGCCAACGACAGGGAGTCGTCGGGCACGGCCAGCTCGGGGTCGACCTCGAACTTGGTGCCCAGCCCGACACACGAAGGGCAGGCCCCGTAGGGCGAGTTGAAGGAGAAGCTGCGGGGGGCCGGCTCCTCAAAGCTGATACCGCAATGGGTGCAGGCCAGGTGCTGGGAGAAGGTGATCCCCTCCTCCCCGATCAACACCTCGGCGGTGCCGCCGGTGAGCTCCAGGGCCGTCTCAATGGACTCGGTCAGGCGCTGGCGCATGTTGTCGCGACGCACCAGCCGGTCCACCACGACTTCAATGGTGTGGATTTCGTAGCGAGCCAGCGTGACGCCGGCCCGGTCGGAGAGTTCGACCGGCACGCCGTCCACCCGCACCCGGGCGAAGCCCTGTTTGGCCAGGTCGTCCAGCAGGGTGCTGTACTCCCCCTTGCGTCCCCGCACCACCGGCGCCAGGACCGCGAACTTGGTCCCCTCGGGGAGTTCGAGCACCCGGTCGACGATCTGCTGTGGGGTCTGGCGCGCCACGGGCCGGCCGCAGCGAGGGCAGTGCGGGTGGCCGATGCGGGCATACAGGAGCCGCAGGTAGTCGTAGACCTCGGTGATGGTGCCCACGGTCGACCGCGGGTTGCGCGAGGCGGACTTCTGGTCGATGGAGATGGCGGGCGAGAGCCCTTCTATGAAATCGACATCCGGCTTGTCCATCTGGCCCAGGAACTGGCGGGCGTAGGCCGAGAGGGACTCGACGTAGCGGCGCTGGCCCTCGGCGTAAATGGTGTCGAAGGCCAGGGAGGACTTCCCGGAGCCTGAGAGGCCGGTGAAGACGATCAGCTTGTCCCGGGGCAGGTCAAGAGAGACATCGCGCAAATTGTGCTCTCGAGCGCCACGCACCACGAGACGGTCGGCCATTTGAGGAGGATACCGGTGTGCTCTGACAGGTCCGCCCGCGTGTAAGTTTGTGCTTCGGATCACTACGTCGCCGATCTCGAAAGTTGAGAATTTCCTTGCTCCACAGGTGGTCCCGGGCCGCTCTGGCCGCTCCATGTGCACTCGTCGGCCTTCTGGGTTTCGACACGGGACCGTTGGGTGCCGCCATCGTGCCCCCGCAGAACCCGCCGTCGAATTACGCACCCTCCCCCTCTTACAGCGGCCCGTGTGCGGGTTCCGGGGCCGCCAGCGCAAGCTGCCCGGCTGGGCTCGGAGTGCTCAATGCCCTGCGGGCGTCGGAGGGGGTGGTCCCCATGTCGATCCCCACGAACTTCAACTCCCTCACCCCGCAGGAGCAGATCTTCGTGCTGGCCGACCTGGAACGGGTCGACCGCGGCTTGGCTCCCCTCAGCGGGGAGGCGTCCGCCCTCGATTCCTTCGCCCAGGCCGGCGCCAACCAGGGCCGCGATCCCAGCGGCCCGGGTTACGGGAGCAGTTGGGGAGCCAACTGGGCCAGCGGGCCCAACATCCTGTGGGCCTACCAGGCCTGGATGTACCAGGACGGCTGGGGCGGGTCGGGTTCCGTCAACGGGTCGTGCACGTCCCCTTCGGCGCCGGGCTGCTGGGGCCACCGGGACAACATCCTGGGCGCCTACTCCTCCCCCGCCCTCATGGGCTCGGGCTACTCCGGCGGCGGAGTTGACGGCGGCGGGGTGGCCGAGCTCCTGGTCGGGGGGGACACCCGGGACTCCCCCTACTTCACCTGGTCCCAGGTGACCCCGAATCTTCCCGTGGGCGTCAACCCAGCTCCCTTCACCCTCAACGTGCCCCCCAGGGGCACGCAGACCAGCCCGCTCCCGCTGTGGGCCTCCGGCGAGGCGATGAACGTCCACGTGGCGGTGACCGGTGGGGGCGCCAACTTCTCGGTCGGCAGCGGTGGGTGCAACCTGGCGGTCGGGCAGTCCTGTACCGTGCCCATCACCTTCACGGGCAATAACCTGGGGATCTACTCGGGCACGTTGTCGGTCAGCGGCCCCAACGGCACGCAGGCCGTGCCCCTGCGGGGCATCGTCAGCCCCGGATACCGGCTCGTCGCCGCCGATGGCGGCATCTTCGACTACGGAGGCACCGCGTACCTCGGCTCGACCGGGGGCTCCCACCTCAACCAACCCATCGAGGGCATGGCCAGGGACCCGGCGACCGGCGGCTACTGGCTGGTGGCCGCCGACGGGGGCATCTTCAGCTTCGGCGCCCCCTTCTGGGGATCGGCGGGCGGCCATCCCCTGAACCGGCCCATCGTGGGCATGGCGGCCTCCCCGGACGGTGGTGGCTACTGGCTGGTGGCCTCCGACGGCGGGGTGTTCAGCTTCGGGGACGCCCGTTTCCACGGAAGCATGGGCGGGGCCCGGCTGAACCGGCCCATCGTGGGCATGGCGGCCAACCACGACGGGGCCGGCTACTGGCTGGTGGCCTCCGACGGGGGCATCTTCAGCTTCGGCTCCGCCCCGTTCTGCGGCTCGACCGGCGGCCAACGTCTGAACCGGCCCATCGTGGGCATGGCGGCCCCGCCGTCCGGGGGCGGCTACTGGTTGGTGGCCTCCGACGGGGGCATCTTCAGCTTCGGGTCGGCGGCGTTTGCCGGTTCGACCGGCAGCCTGGCCCTGAACAAGCCGGTCGTCGGGATGGCCACCACCCCCGATGGGGGCGGCTACTGGTTGGTCGCTTCGGACGGTGGCATCTTCACGTTCGGCGACGCCGGGTTCTTCGGTTCGGCCGGGAGCACGCACCTCAACGCGCCCATGGTCGGGATGTCCTCGGGCTAGACCACGTCCTCGTCGCCCCAATAGGCGTCGACGGCCGAGATGAGGCCCTCCTCGGTCACGGTGAAGACCTCGATGCCGCGGATGTGCATGGTGGCATCGCCGGCCAGGGTGAGCGTGATGTGGAAGGCGATGGCCACCCGATCGGCCACCGGGTGCACCTCGGTGACCTCGAACAGCATGGTCTCGCTGGCCTCGATGGAGCGCTGCATGAAGGCCCGGATGGCGTCGCGCCCCACGTTCGGCGCGCTCGGGTAGGGATCGACCTGCACCGCATCGGGCGTGAACAGGGCGGCGTAGGCGTCGGCGTCGCGAGCCGTGACGGTGGCGGCGTAGGTGGCGACGGTCTGGCGCAGGAGGGCGGTGGTCGGCATGATCAAGTGGTCACCGTAGCCCGTAGCTCGGCGATCTCGTCCCGCAGGAGCGCCGCCTCCTCATAGCGCTGCTCGGCCGCGGCGGCCTTCATCTCCGCTTCCAACTGGCCCATGAGCTCGACGGCTACGGCCGGGGTCGAGGCGTCCCCCTCGACCAGGAGCGACGGTCGCCGGTTCCCCCTGACCGCGGCGTTCCGGCGGACCTCGGCCCGGCTGCGCCCGGCGCTGGTGGAGCGGCCCCCGGCGTTGGTCCCGCCGCTCCCCCGCAGACGCTCCAGAATGTCGGTGACCGCCTTGCGGATGGTCTGGGGATCGATCCCGTGCTCACGGTTGTAGGCGGTCTGGATCTCACGGCGGCGCTGCGTCACCGACACCGCCTCGCGCATGGAGTCGGTGATGGTGTCGGCGTAGAGGACCACCGTCCCGTCGACGTTGCGGGCCGCCCGGCCCATGGTCTGGATCAGCGATGATGCCGAGCGGAGGAAACCCTCCTTGTCGGCGTCGAGGATGGCGACCAGCGCCACTTCGGGGAGGTCCAGCCCCTCCCGCAGGAGGTTGATGCCGACCAGGACGTCGACGGTGCCCAGCCGCAGCTCGCGCAGGATCTCAATGCGGGTGATGGTGTCGACGTCGGAGTGCAGGTACTGCACCCGGACGCCGGCGTCGGCCAGGTAGTCGGTCAGGTCCTCGGCCATCTTCTTGGTCAGGGTGGTGACCAGGACGCGGGCGCCGGCGGTCACCGTCGTGCCGATGCGCTCCAGGAGATCGTCCACCTGTCCCTTGGTCGGCCTGATCGTGACCTCGGGATCGACCAGTCCCGTCGGCCGGATCACCTGCTCGACCATCTGGGTCGAGTGCTCCTTCTCGAAGGGCCCCGGGGTGGCCGAGACGAACACACACTGGGGCACCCGCTCGACGAATTCGTCGAAGCGCAGAGGGCGGTTGTCCCTCGCGGAGGGCAGGCGGAAACCGTGCTCGACCAACATGTCCTTGCGGGAGCGGTCGCCGGCGTGCTGGCCATGCAGCTGCGGCACGGCGACGTGGCTCTCGTCGATCACCACAAGATAGTCCTTGGGGAAGAAGTCGAGGAGGGTGTAGGGCGTCTCCCCGGGCGCCCGGCCGTCCAGGTGGCGGCTGTAGTTCTCAATGCCGGAGCAGACGCCGGTCTCGGCCAGCATCTCGAGGTCGTGCTCCGTGCGGACCCGGAGGCGCTGCGCCTCTAGCAGCTTTCCCTGCTGCGCGAACTCCTGCAGGCGCTCTCTGAGCTCGATCTCAATGGTGCCGACGGCGCGCTGGACGATGTCGTCGCCGGTGACGTAGTGGGTCGCCGCGTAGACGGCGATGTCCTCCATCTCGTCGCCCATTTCACCCGTCATCACATCGAAGGGGACGATGCGCTCAATGGTGTCGCCGAACATCTCAATGCGGAGGGCCTGCTCCTCGTAGGCCGGGTGGATCTCCACCGTGTCACCCCGGGCCCGGAACGTGCCCCGCACCAGGTTGACGTCGTTGCGGGCGTACTGCAGGTCGACCAGCCTGCGCAGGATGTCGCGCTGGTCGTGCTGCTCCCCCACGGTGAGCCCGAGGATGCGGTCCCGGTACTCATCGGGCGAGCCCAGGCCATAGATGCAGGACACCGAGGCGACCACGATGACGTCTCTTCGCATGAGGAGGGAGGAGGTGGTGGCGTGGCGCAGGCGGTCGATCTCGTCGTTGATGGACGAGTCCTTCTCTATGTAGGTGTCGGTGGTCGGGAGGTAGGCCTCGGGCTGGTAGTAGTCGTAGTAGGAGACGAAGAACTCGACCCGGTTCTTGGGGAAGAGGTCCCTGAGTTCCGAGGAGAGTTGGGCGGCCAGGGACTTGTTCGGCTCAATGATGAGGGTGGGCCGCTGGGCCTGCTCAATCATCCAGGCGATGGTCGCCGTCTTCCCCGATCCCGTGATGCCCTGGAGAGTCTGGTACCGGTCGCCCCTCCTCACCCCCTCGACGAGGGCGGCGATGGCCGTGGGCTGGTCGCCGGAGGGCTGGAACGGGGAGACGACCTCGAAGTCCGGCATGGGGAGGAGGCTACCTGGGGGGTGCTCGGATGCTGATCCCTGGTCGTTGTCACACCCTCCCCCTACCCTCTCGTTGTGGTCGCAACGTCAGTCGAATCAACGCTCGAAGGAGCCGTGCGCACACTCGCCGGGGCCGTGCGCACGCTGCAGGAGATCGTGCGCACGACGCAGCCGGGGTCGTGCTCGGGTGATGAGGCCCGCGAGATGGTGGGGCTGTGGGGCGAGGCCGAGCGGGCCGCCGCGTCGGCGATCGCCCTCCTGAGCCCCCGGGTGATCGAGACCGGCTCGTATGCCAAGTCGGGTCACCCCTCGGCGCCCGACTGGCTGGCCGCGGTGGCGGGTTCTTCGGCCAGCGTGGCCAAGGGGCGCCTGGCCGCGGCCGAGCGGGCCGCTGTGCTCCCCGAACTGCGCCGTGCCCTTTTGGCGGGCCGGCTCTCGTCGCCCCAGCTCCAGGTGGTGGCCGCCGCCTCTTCGCGTGCGCCCGAGGCGGTCGGGACCCTGCTGGAGATGGTGACCGAAGAGGCCAGCCACCAAGAGCTCTCGGCCGCCGCGGCCGAGCTCAAGGCCTGCGCCCGCTCGAAAGAGTCCGAGCGGATACGCCGGGCCCGGGTGCACCGCAATCGGCATTTCCGCTGGCACCAGGACGACGATGGCGGCATTGTGGGCTCGTTCTCCTGCGACGAGGTGGCCTGGGCCCGCATCCACCCCACCCTCGAGGCCGCCACCAGGGCCCGCTGGAAGGCGGCCGGGGCCGCGGGGGGCGAGTCGTTCGCGGCCCACCGGATGGATGCGCTCATCGACCTGTTGGCCTGCTCGGGCGCCCCGGGCGCCCCGGGCGCCACAAGAGGTGAGGCCCGGCCCCAGGTGCTCGTCCTCATCGACGCCGAGGCGCTGCGCCGGGGCACGACGGCAACCGGAGAGATCTGCGAGATCGCCGGCATCGGGCCCGTCCCCGTCGAGGCCGCCGTCGAGCTGCTGGGCCAAGGTGCGGTGCAGTTCTTGGTCAAAGAGGGCCAGGACATCGCCACGGTGACCCGGTCGAGCCGTGACCTGGCGCAGAAGACCGCGGTGGCTCTCTGGGCCCGTGACCGGGTCTGCGTGGTGCCCGGCTGCGGGAAGCAGATGGGCCTCCAGGGCGACCATTGCTTCGTCGACTACTCCGACGAGGGACCAACCGAGCTGGCCAATCTCGCCCTGCTGTGCCCGGCCCACCATGACATGAAGACACACGGGGGCTGGAAGATCACCGGAAAGCCGGGGAAATGGATGTGGATCCCTCCGGCCCGGCCCCCCAGCGCGGGCGCCATCGCCCGGACGCGGCGGGTGGCGGCGGCCAAGGCCACCAGGAACCGGCTCCGTCAGACCTGAACTTGAGAGCTATTCGGTGTCGGCGCCGGCGCCGGCCAACTCCAGCGGAGGTGGCTGAATGCCCTCAATGGCCTGGAAGCTCAGTGCTGGCCCCTCGCCGTCTATGGGGGACTCATCCACGTCGACGACGATCGTCTCGCCGACTCTGAATTCCTTCCACAGGATCCGTTCGGACAGTGGGTCCTCAACCAGTTGCTGGATGGCCCGGCGCAGTGGCCGCGCCCCCAGCTGGGGGTCGTAACCCTTGTCGGCCAGGAAGGCACGGGCCGCCGGCGTCAGTTCGAGGCCGATGCCCTGATCCGACAACTGGCTGACCGTGCGCGCCATCAAGAGGTCGACGATCTCCGTGACCTCGGCCCGTGAGAGCTCGTGGAAGACGATGACCTCGTCGATTCGATTGAGGAACTCGGGACGGAAGTGGCCCTTGAGCGCCTCGTCGACCTTCGCCTTCATGCGCTCGTAGGACACCGCCTCGGACGTCTTGGCGAAACCCATAGACGACTTGCGCAGATCGGCCGTGCCGAGGTTGGACGTCATGATGAGCACCGTGTTCTTGAAGTCGACCGTGCGGCCCTGGGCGTCGGTCAGGCGGCCGTCCTCCAGAATCTGCAGGAGCGTGTTGAACACGTCGGGGTGCGCCTTCTCGACCTCGTCGAAGAGGACCACGGAGAACGGCTTGCGCCGGACGGCCTCGGTGAGCTGACCGCCTTCCTCGTACCCCACGTAGCCGGGAGGCGAACCGACCAGGCGGCTGACCGTGTGCTTCTCCATGTACTCGCTCATGTCGAGCTGAATGAGGGCGTCCTCATCGTCGAAGAGGAATTCCGCCAGAGTCTTGGCCAATTCGGTCTTCCCTACGCCGGTCGGTCCGAGGAAGATGAAAGAACCACTCGGACGCTTGGGGTCCTTCAGACCGGCACGCGTGCGGCGGATGGCGCGGGAGAGTGCCTTGAGCGCTTCCTCTTGCCCGATGACCCTCTTGTGGAGCTCGTCCTCCATGCGCAGCAGCTTGGCGGTCTCCTCCTCGGTGAGGCGGTAGACCGGGATCCCGGTCCAGGCGGCCAGTACCTCGGCGATGACCTCCTCGTCCACGACGTCGAACAGGTCGACGCCGTCCGCGCGCAGTTCGGCCTCCTGGGACTCCTTAATGTCGAGGCGCTCCTTCTCCTGTTCGGCCAACTTCTTGGCCTGTTCGAAGGCGCCCTTCTCAATGGCCGCTTCCTTGTCGGCGCGCAGGCGCATGATCTCCTCGTCCAGCTTCTTGGCGGTGGGCGGAGTGGTCATGCGGCGGATGCGCAGGCGGCTGCCCGCCTCGTCAATGAGATCGATCGCCTTGTCCGGCAAGAAGCGGTCGGCCAGGTAGCGGTCGGCCAGATTTGCCGCGGCCACGAGAGCCTGGTCCGTGATGCTCACGGCGTGGTGCGACTCGTAACGGTCACGCAGTCCCTTGAGAATGTCGATGGTCAATGCCACCGAGGGCTGCTCCACCTTGACCGGCTGGAAGCGCCGTTCCAGGGCGGCGTCCTTCTCAAGATGCTTGCGGTACTCATCAATTGTGGTGGCACCAACTGTCTGCAACTCGCCCCGGGCCAACATCGGCTTGAGGATGGACGCCGCGTCAATGGCACCTTCGGCAGCACCGGCACCGACCAGCGTGTGGATCTCGTCAATGAAGAGGACGATGTCGCCGCGGGTGCGGATCTCCTTGAGGACCTTCTTCAGGCGCTCCTCGAAGTCACCGCGGTAGCGACTGCCGGCCACCAGGGCACCGAGGTCGAGCGTGTAGAGCTGCTTGCCGGTCAGGGTCTCAGGGACCTCGTTGGCCACAATGCGCTGGGCCAGCCCCTCGACGATTGCGGTCTTGCCTACACCGGGCTCGCCGATGAGGACCGGATTGTTCTTGGTCCGGCGGGAGAGGACCTGCATGACCCGTTCGATTTCTTTCTCGCGTCCGATGACCGGGTCGAGCTTGCCTTCCCGCGCCAGCTGGGTCAGGTTGCGCCCGAACTGGTCGAGAACCGGAGAGCCGGACGGGCTCTCGCCCGAGCTGGCTCCCTGGGCGGCGCCGACCGACTCCTTGCCCTGGTTGCCCGACATGAGCTGAATCACCTGCTGCCGTACGCGGCCCAGATCGGCGCCCAGGCTGACCAGCACGGTGGCGGCCACGCCTTCGCCCTCGCGCACCAGACCCAACAGCATGTGTTCGGTACCGATGTAGCTGTGCCCCAACTGCAGCGCCTCGCGCAGTGAGAGCTCAAGGACCTTCTTGGCCCTCGGCGTGAAGGGCGGTGAGCCACTCGGGGCGGTGCCGGCCATGCCGATCGTCTCTTCGACCTTCTCCCGCACCGCCTCCAACGAAATGCCCAGAGACTCGAGGGCCTTGGCGGCGACGCCCTCTCCCTCGTGGATCAGGCCGAGCAGAATGTGCTCGGTCCCGATGAAGCTGTGGTTCAGGAGGCGCGCCTCTTCCTGCGCCAGCACCAACACCCTCCGTGCCCGGTCGGTGAATCGCTCGAACACCCTGACCGCCTCTCTGTCTCTTCCTGCTCTCGGAACAGTGTACCTGCGGCCTTAGTGAAAACAGGCAGCAGGCCGCAGAAAGGGAACCCGCCGTGGGCCGAATTCATGCGAACGCCCTTGCCCACGGTTGTCCCGGCGCCACAGCGGTCGCCTATCGTGCCTGGGAGTGAATCCGTTGGAGGCCCTCGGCCTACCCCGCCTGCGAGAGGGCCTGCAGAGTCTGGAGCCCCTCCTCACCGCCTCGGTGGTGACCGGTGACGCCTTCCTCGATGACGTGACCACCCACCTCATCGCCGCCGGCGGAAAACGCCTCCGACCACTGCTGGCCCTCGCGACAGCCACGGGAGGCGACCGGGAGGCCACCCGGGAGGATCTCCTGGGCGGGGTGGCGGTCGAACTCGTCCATTTGGCCTCGCTTTACCACGACGACGTGTTGGACGAGGCGACCATCCGGCGCAACGTCGAGAGCGTCAACAGCCGTTTCGGGAATCTCGTCGCCATCGTCGCCGGGGACTACCTCCTGGCTCGTTCAGCGGCCATTGCGGCCAGCCTGGGCACCGAGATCGCCGCCCTCCTGGCCGACACGTTGGGCAAACTCTGCCAGGGCCAGGTCTCCGAGGTGCGCTCCGCCTTCCAGACCAGTCGCAGCCAGGAGGACTACCGCGCGGCCATTGCCGGCAAGACGGCCGCGCTGACATCCACGTCGTGCCGCATCGGCGCCTTGACCGGTGGGCTGCCCGCATCCGAGGTCGATGCCTGCACCGAGTACGGGCGCTGCTTCGGCGTGGTGTTCCAGATCCGCGACGACATCCTCGACATCACCGCCACCGAGGGCGAGCTGCTCAAGCCGGCGGGACAGGACCTGGCGGAAGGGATCTACACCCTGCCCACACTGGTGGCCCTGGCCGATCCCGAGTCGGGACCCGACCTGCGGGCCCTGTTGGGGAAGCCGCTGGCCCAGCCTGAGCGGGACAAGGCGCGGACCATTGTGGCCTCCTCGGCCGGTATCGCCGCTGCCGTCGACGAGGCGCGAGCCTTCGTGACCCGCGCCCAGGAGGCCACGGCCGGGATCTCGCTCCCCGATCTGGGCTCAGGCCTCTCCCGGCTGGTGGCCGAACTCCTCAGCGACCTGCCGGCTTAACTCGTGGTGCTCCCGGCCGCTCCCCCACACCGCTCAGCGATCCTGGCCAGCACCGTCTTTCCGTGGTCCACTGCCTTCTCGACCTTGGTGATCCGGCCGGCGATCTTCTCCGCAACCTTGGTGTGACCGGCGGCCTTGGCCGCCGTCTCCCGGGCCTCGGCCTTGGGCAGCCAGTCCGCCGCCTTGGCCAGCCGAGCCTCGATCTTGGGAACCCGGGCCTCGGCCTTGGCACACCGCGAGGCCAGCGTGGCGGTCGACGAGGTCGTGCCGGCCGCACCGGCCAGTCCTGAGCTGCCAAGCGTGAGCGCCCCGGTCATGGCGGCACCGGCGATCAGCGTGCGGTTCAGCGAGCGAAGCATGAGGTCCTCCTCCATTGCGATCCGGTCTTCCACACACCACACTGCGCCCCAGATATGAGGGACGTGTGAAGGAGATGTGAGGGACTAGCGCTCCCCACGCTCGGGCCGCTCCGGCCTGAGCGTGGGGAAGGCGAGGATCTCGCGGATGTTCGACACATCGCCCAGCAGCATCAGCAACCGGTCGATACCGAGCCCGAACCCCGAGGTCGGGGGCAGCCCGTACTCGAGCGCCCGTAGATACTCCTCATCGACCTCACCGGCCTCCTCGTCGTCCCCCGCCGCAGCCTTGGCCGCCTGCTCCATGAAACGCGCCCGTTGGTCGTCGGGATCGACCAGCTCGGTGAAGCCGTTGCCCAGCTCCACCCCCGCCACGACCGGTTCGTAGCGTTCGACCAGGTCAGGACCGTCGCGGTGGCGACGGGCCAGCGGCGAGACCTCGGCCGGGTAGTCGATCACGAAGACCGGGCTCCACAAACCGCCCTCGGTGGTCTTCTCGTAGATCTCCAGCAGGATTTTGCCCGGGCCCCAGCTCTCATCGACCGTGATCCCGACCTCGGAGGCCACCTGGGCCAGCTCGGCCCGGGGGCTGCGCACGCTGAGCGAGAAGCCCGTGGCCCCGGTGATCAGTTCGGTCATGGTGGCCCGGCGCCACGGCGTGGTCAGGTCAAGCGCCCGCCCGCCGTAGGTGAGCTCGGTCGTCCCCAACACGTCGGTGGCCAACCCGGCCACCAGCTCCTCGAAGATCACCATGGTGTCCGTGTAGTCGGCGTAGGCCTGGTAGAGCTCCAGGGTGGTGAACTCGGGGTTGTGCCGGGGCGAGACGCCCTCGTTGCGGAAGCTCCGGCCGATCTCGAACACCTTGTCGAAGCCGCCGACCACGAGGCGCTTGAGGTAGAGCTCGGGCGCCACCCGCAGGTAGAAGTCGGTGTCGAACGTGTTGTGGTGGGTGACGAAGGGGCGCGCCGTGGCCCCGCCGGCGATCGGGTGCAGGATCGGTGTCTCCACCTCCACGAAACCCTGATCCCACAGGCGCTGGCGCATCCGCCGCACCACGTCGCTGCGGAGCGTCAGCAGCGCCCGGCTGCGCTCATTGGCCCACAGGTCGACCTCGCGCTGGCGGTACCGCATCTCGGTGTCGGCCACCCCGTGCCACTTGTCACCGAAGTTGCGCCGGGCCTCGGCCAGCAGCTCCCACTCCGCCACCTTGACCGACAGCTCACCGCGCTTGGTGCGCACCACCTCACCCCGGGCTCCGATCCAATCTCCCAGGTTCAGGCGCACGAAGCCCTCGAAGTCAGCGGTCGATGCGGACAGGGCGAACAGCTGAATGGCGCCCGAGGCGTCCCGCAACTCGGCGAAGGCCAGCTTGCCCTGCGGTCGCGACAGCATGAGCCGACCGGCCACCCCGACCGTGACCCCGGACTCCTCCCCGGGCGCCAGGGACGACCACCCCTCGACCACCCCGGCCGCGTCGTGGGTCCGCGCGAAACGGTAGGGGACCTCGCTCACGCGTCGGAGACGTTGCGCTCGTACACGATGCGCAAGCCGTGCAGGGTCAGCCATGGTTCCACGTGTTCAATGGTGTCCGAATGCGGGGCAATGAGCGAACTGAGGCCCCCGGTGGCCACCACGTGGGAGGGACCGAGCTCCTCCATGAAGCGGCGGGCCAGCCCGTCGACCTGGGCGGCGAAGCCGAAGAGGGTGCCCGACTCGATGGACTCGACGGTGGAGCGACCGATCACGCTGCGGGGCTCGACCAGCTCCACCCGGCGCAGGGCGGCCGCGTGCTGGTAGAGCGCTTCGAGGCTGATGGCCACGCCCGGGGTGATTGCCCCACCGAGATACTCCCCGGCCGCGCTGATCGCCTCCACCGTCGTCGCCGTCCCCATGTCGATGACCACGCAGGGGCCACCGTAAAGGTCGAAGGCCCCGACGGCATTGGCCACGCGGTCGGCCCCGACCTCCTTGGGGTTGTCGTACAGGATCGGCATCCCGCTCTTTGTCCCTGGACCGAGCACGACGCAGGGCACCTGCGAGAACCAGCGGTTGGCCATCTGACGCAACTCGCCGGTGACCTGGGGGACCGAGGAGCTCACGGCGATGCCGGAGACCGAGGTGGCGATGTCGAGCCCTTCCAGGTCGAGCAGCTGCGTGAGCAGCACCGCGTGCTCGTCCGGGGTGCGAGTGGGAACGGTGGAGAGCCGCCAGTGGTGCGTGAGGCCGCGGGGGGCGGTCGGATCTTGCTCGGTGCCGATCCCCACACCGATGCCCTCCTCGGGGAGGGGCACCGGTTCGGCCCCGTCACGGGCATAGAGCCCGATGACCGTCTCGGTGTTGCCCACGTCAATGACCAGCAGCACGCTCAGCCTCCTTCGGCCCAGATCAGATCGAGGCCCAGGTCGAGTGCCGTGGTCGAGTGGGTCAGCGCGCCGATGGAGATCCGGTCGGGTCCCGCCGCCGCGTAGGCACCGACGTTGGCCAGGGTGATGCCGCCCGAGACTTCGGTCAGGATCGGGCCGGGGGCATCGACGTGGGCCACGCCGATGGCCTCGACGACGGTCCCCGGGTCCATGTTGTCGAGCAGCACGGCGTCGGCCCCCGCCCGGGCCGCCTCGGCCACCTGGGCCAGGGCGTCGCACTCGATCTCGACCGGCCTCCCCGGCCACAGGGCCCGGGCCCGCTGCACCGCCGCCGTGATGGTGATGCCGGCCAGGTGGTTGTCCTTCACCAGCACCGCCTCGGACAGGTTGGCCCGGTGGCTGGTCCCGCCGCCGGCCCGGACTGCCGCCTTTTCCAGGGCGCGCAGCCCGGGGGTGGTCTTGCGGGTATCGAGGATCTGCACCGAGGGATTGGCGGCGTGGGCCGCCGCCACGAACTTCGCCGTCAAAGTGGCGATGCCCGAAAGGTGGCAGAGGAAGTTCAGCGCGGTGCGCTCGGCCGTGAGGATCGGACGCAGCAGTCCCGTGACCTCCAGCACGGTGTCGCCGGGGACCAGTGCATCGGAGTCCTGGTGGTGCCAGGCCATCTTGAGCTCCGGGTCCAGGCGCCGGAACGTCTCGGTGGCACACTCCCGCCCCGCCAGCACGCCGGCGCCCCGGGACCGCAGGGCGAAGTGCGCGGTCGCTCCGGGAGGCACCAGTGCGGCCGTGAGATCGCCGTCGGCCAGCAGGTCCTCGCTCAGTGCGCGCCCGACGGCCTCGGCCACCGGATCGGGCTCGCTCACGCTTTTTCCCGGCCGTGGACCAGGCGCCGGCGCCAGGTGGGGTCCGTCGCGGGGTGGTCGCCCCGGGAGTGGGCGCCGCGGCTCTCGGTGCGGGCCTGCGCCGACACCAACAATGCCTCGGCCACCCGGAGCAGGTTGCCCAGCTCGCCCGCGCCCACCGATCCCGCCGGGTCCCCCAGGGCCGCCTCCACTTCCTCGACGGCGGCGCGGGCCCGGAGCAGCGAGCCCTCGGTGCGCACCACTCCGGCGCCTTCGGTCATGGCCCGCTGCAGCGAATCGCGCAGCTTCGGCACGTCCGGATGCGCGCCACCCACCGCCGGTTCGACCGGCTCCCCCGGTTCCCTCGGGACCGCTGCCACGGTGATCCCGTCGATCGGCGCTTCCCCGAGCACCGCCCGCAGCGCTCCGCTGGGCTTGGGCCCGTGGTGCGGAGACTCAATGCGCTCGGCCAGGCGGGCACCGAAGACCATGCCCTCGAGCAACGAGTTGGAGGCCAACCGGTTGGCCCCGTGCACGCCGGTACAGGCCACCTCCCCCACGGCCCACAGGCCCGGCCGCGCCGTCGCACCCCAGAGGTCGGTCACCACGCCACCGGACAGATGGTGCGCCGCCGGCGCGATGGGGAGCCAGTCCGTCTCAGGGTTGAGGCCGATGGAGGCCAGCGAGGCGGCGATGGTGGGGAAGCGCGGGCCGAACCGCTCCAGGCCGGTGGCATCGAGCCAGAGGTGGTCCCTCCCCTGCGCCGACATGACGGCCGCCATGGCCCGGCTCACCACATCGCGCGGGGCCAGTTCGTCCACGAAGCGCTCCCCCGACCCGTCGCGCAGGATGGCGCCGTGGCCCCGCAACGCCTCGGAGAGCAGCGGGCGCGGCATGGCCGGATGGTGGAGGGCGGTCGGGTGGAACTGCACGAATTCGACGTCCGCCGTGGGCACGCCGGCCCGGAGGGCCATGGCCACGCCGTCGCCGGTGGACTCGGGCGGGTTGGTGGTCACCGAATAGAGCTGGCCGGCACCGCCGGTGGCCAGCACCACGTGCGCGGCCCGCACCTCTACCACCCCGCCGTCGGGGGGCCGGGCCGTGACGCCGACGCAACGACCTCCCTCCATGAGCAGGTCGATGGCGAACCAGCCCTCCAGCACGGCGCCGGCCGTGCGGTAGGTGGCGTCGACCAGGGCCCGCTCGACTTCGGCTCCGGTCGCCGCGCCGCCGGCGTGCACCACCCGCGGCCGGGAGTGCCCACCCTCGCGGGCAAGGGCCAGCGACCCCGTGGCCTCCCGGTCGAACTCCACCCCGAGCGTGATCAGCTCGTGGACCCGGCCCGGCCCCTCGTCCACCAGGATCCGCACGGCTTCCTCGTCGCACAGTCCCGCTCCGGCGGCGAGGGTGTCGGCCAGGTGGAGGTCGGTCGAGTCCTCGTCGCCCCCGAGCACGGCGGCCACACCTCCCTGGGCCCAGCGGGTGGCCGACTGGGAGAGCACGCCCTTGGTGAGCACGCCCACCGAGAGGGTGGGCCCGGCCAGGCGGACGGCGACGGAGAGCCCCGCCACCCCGCTGCCCAGAACCAGGACGTCGAACGGTCCCGGCCGGACCCCGGTGGTCACGCCTGTTCGGTCAGGGCGAGCTCGGCGTCAAGGCGGGCCGATGTCTCGTCGATCACCCGGTTGCGCCCGTCGACGTGGACCACCCGGGGCACATAGGTGGTGAGCTCGGCCGGCTCGTATTCGGCGTAGGTGATGATGATGACCTTGTCGCCCGACGAGACCAGCCGGGCCGCCGCGCCGTTCAGGCAGATCTGACCCCGCTCGCCCGGGATGGCGTACGTTTCGAAGCGGGCGCCGTTGTCGATGTCCAGGACGGCGACCTGCTCGTAGGGCAGGATGTCGGCCAGCGCCATCAGCTCGGTGTCGATGCTGACCGAGCCCACGTAGTTGAGGTTGGCTCCGGTCACCGTGGCCCGGTGGATCTTCGACTTCATCATGCGGCGGCGCATCAGCTCATCCGATCCTTTCGAGTTGGCGGGCATGCCGCCGGTACAGGACACCAGCAGGTGCGGCGGCGCAGTTGTCGATCAGGCGCACCGGCCCCACCCGGGCGGCGATCAGAAGACGCACCGACGACGGGTCCACCGTTCCCGCCACTTCGATCAGGTCGTCGGCGTCCACCGCCACGGCGTAGTCGAGGTGGACCTGTGGCTCCTCCTCGACCACCCTGCGCATGACCTCGGTCAGCCCCGCACCGGTCAGGACCCCGTCCCCGGCCGCGGCCCGGCCGGCGGCCAGGGCACGGGACAACGCCACCGCCGCCTCCCGCTGCTCGGAAGACAGGCGCCCGTTGCGGCTGGAGAGAGCCAGGCCGTCGGCCTCGCGCACGGTCGGGCAGCCGACCACCTCCACCGGCAGCGAGAGGTCCGCCACCATCCGCCGCACCACGGCCAGCTGCTGGAAGTCCTTCTCACCGAAGTAGGCCCGGCAGGGCCCGGCGATGGAGAACAGTTTGGCCACCACCGTCGCCACGCCGTCGAAATGGCCCGGTCGGGAAGCCCCCTCCCAACCCTCGCTCACCCCGGTCACCGACACGCTCGTGGCCACCGCCGCCGGCCACGACGGGTACATCTCGGTCACGGCTGGTGCGAAGACGACGTCGACGCCCGCCCGGGCACACACGTCCAGATCCCTCTCCATTGTCCTGGGATACTTCTCAATGTCCTCCGGGTCCCCGAACTGCAACGGGTTCACGAAGATGCTGACGGCGACCACCTCGCACTCGGCCCGGGCCCGCTCCAGCAGCGATACGTGGCCGTCGTGCAGCGCACCCATGGTCGGCACCAGTCCCACGGTGCGACCGGTCGCCCGGGCGCCGTCGAGCAGGACCCGGCAGCCGGCCGCCGTCTCGGCGATGTTCGCCACCTACACGACCGCCGGATCGGGCGCCCGGGTGGCGAGCAGCGTCGACAGTGCCGCCCCGGCCTGGTAACCGGATCGCTCCTGCTGCGGCAGCGCATCGAGGTGGCGGCTGAGCGTGGCCCAATCGCCCCGCTGCGCCGGTCCGGTCAGCGCCGCCCGGGGACCGAGCTCGGCCACGTCGTCGACCGCGGCCCGGGTCAGCGGCAGGAAGGCTTCCAGATCCAGCCCGACCGAGGCGGCCACCCTTTCCACCTGACCGAGCAGAGCCACCACGTGGTTGGCTGCGATGCACGCTGCCGCGTGGTAGGCGGCCCGATCGCCGTCGGCCACGTCGACCACCCGCCCGCCCAGGCTGGCGACCATGAGGCGGGCCGCCGGGGCACCCGCCACGGCAAAGGTCACGCCGCTGCACAGCCGGGCCGCGCCGACCTCGGCATTGGGCAGCGGCACCAGGGGGTGGAGAGCCGACCGCAGCGGGTGCGGGGCCAGGACATGGAGCCCCAGCGAGCCCGAGAGGTGCAGGACCGTCGTGCTCTCGCACGGTGTGACCGCACCGGCGACCGTTGCCACGACGTCGTCGGGGGTGGCGATGACGAGGACGTCCACTCCTTGCGCCGCATCAGCCAGTCCGTCGCCGCGTCCGAGGAAGCCGACCACGTTCCAACCACGCGCCGAAAGGGCCGCGGCCAATGAAGTTCCGGCCCGCCCGGGGCCGATGATTCGGATGGTGTGCACCAGACCTCCTTCGGCGTTCCAGCCCCTCTCGGGTGCCGTTCGCCTACAGATGACCGAAACAACAGGAAGCTAAAGGCTACCTACTCCGGTGACCCCACCACAAGAGGCAACTGCCTGCTCGGCGGGAACCAGGTCGGGCGCCAGGTCCGACAGGGGTTGCAAGACGAAGCGGCGCTCCCACATCCGGGGGTGGGGGACGACGAGGTCGGCCTCGTCCACCTCCCAACCTTCCACCAGGAGGACATCGGCGTCGATGGTCCGGGGACCCCACTTCACGGTCCGGACCCTTGCGGCCGCGTCCTCGACGGCCCGGCACCGTTCCAGCAGGGCACGCGGGGTGTCGGCTGTCCGCAGCTCCACCACCAGGTTGAGGAACGGACCCTGGTCCTCGGGCCCGCCCACGGGCTCGGTCTCGTAGAGGGGCGACACCGCCACCAGGTCGCCCCCGGCCCGCAGCGCCTCCACCGCCGCCCGCAACGAGGCGCGCCGATCGCCCAGGTTGGAGCCGAGGCCGATGAAGGCCCGCCGCATCAGCGGCAGCGCCGTACCCGCACGCCCGTCGAGGCGACGTCGAGGGCCAGGGGTGGCCGCAGCTTGCGCACGGTGACCTCCACGGCCTGGACCCGGGAATCCGTGACGAGCAGTGCGTCGGCCAGTCGGCCGGCCAGCGCCTCCAGGAGTCGGTAGGAACGGCCGGCCACCACGCTCGCCGCCACCTGGGCCAGGGCGCCGTAGTCGACCGTGTCGGCCAGGGCATCGCTCCGCTGGGCCTCTGCCATGTCGACCCAGGCCACGATGTCGAGCGAAAAGGGCTGGGGGCGATCCCGCTCCTCGGCCAGCACCCCGTGGGTCCCCACCACGCGGAGATCCCGGATCTCCACGCGGTCGTTCACGGGGCGGCCTGGCGGTGGGGCATGCCCTCAAGTTCCGACAGCAGCTCTCGCCCCGGCTCGCCCATGGCGTGGCCGCACACCAGCTCCAGCAGGGCAACCGCCTGGGGCTGATTGTGGAGCCGATCCGACCACACCAGGTAGCCCGCCACCACTCCCATGACCCGGTCGCCCAGCTCGTCCTGATGCACCAGCAGCCGGAGGCCGGCCCCCAAGGAGTCGTCGATGTCCTTGAAGCATGCGGTCAGCAAGCGGCGCTGGTCACCCGCTCTTTCCAGTGGGTAGTGGGCCCAGGCCAGGCCCTCCTCCTCATAGGCGGCCAGGTTGTGGGGCGAGGCCAGGAGCGAAATCACCCGGTCGAAGCCCTGCATCCGCAGCCAGATGATCTCCTCCTGCCGGCGCACCCTCCGGTGGTTGGGAGCAAATCCGCCGGGACGCTCACTGATGGCCAGATGGTCCTTCATGACCCAGGTGAAATTCCGGGGCGGGATGCCGGCCGCCCATTTCCCCTTCATGCGGCAGGACCATACAGCCGGGCAGCCTGCACCGTGGCCGCCACGTCATGGACCCGGACCATGCCGGCCCCGGCCACCATGGCCCCCGCCGCGGTGGCCAGGGAGCCCTCGGCCCGGTCCCCCGGACCCGACCCACCGAGGAAGCGCTTGCGGCTGGTCCCCACCGTCACGCCGGCGCACCCCGCCCCGGCGGCCGCCTCCACCAGTTCGGGCAGGTGCCGCAACAGCGAGAGGTTGTGGGCCATTGTCTTGCCGAATCCGATGCCCGGATCGAGCCAGACCTCGCCCACCCCGGCCCTACGGGCCACGCCGGCCCGGTCCACCAGGAACTCCCGCACCTCGCACACCACATCGCCGTAATGCGGGTCGTCCTGCATGGTGCGGGGCGAGCCCTGCATGTGCATGGCCACCCAGCCCGCCCCGGCGGCCGCCGCCACCTCCCACAACGAAGCCGACACGTCGTTGACCAGCGTGGCCCCGGCCCGCAGCGCGGCGCGTGCCACCTCTTCCTTCACCGTGTCCACCGACACCCGGACGCGACCGGCCAATGCTTCGACCACGGGGACCACCCGGGCCAACTCCACTTCCAACGGCACCGGCTCCGCTCCCGGCCGGGAGGACTCCCCACCGACGTCCACGATGTCGGCCCCCTCGGCCACCATGAGGAGCCCGTGGGCGACCGCCGCCTCCAAGGTGTCGTGCCGGCCGCCGTCGGAGAAGGAGTCCGGCGTCACGTTGAGCACGCCCATGACGAGCGGCACCCGCACCCCCACGCGGATCAGCGCCCCCGGATGAACTGCATCGCCTCGGCCCGGGTGGCCACGTCGGAGCGGAACAGCCCGCGCACCGACGAGGTCACGGTCACCGTGCCCGGCTTCTTCACGCCTCGCATGGACATGCAAAGGTGCTCGGCCTCTATCACCACGAGCACGCCCCGGGGCGCCAGCACGCTGTCGATGGCATCAGCGATCTCGGTCGTCATGCGCTCCTGGACCTGCAGGCGCCGGGCGTACCCGTCGACCAGGCGGGCCAGCTTCGACAGCCCGGTGATCCGGCCGTCGTCGGCCGGGATGTAGGCCACGTGCGCCTTGCCCAGGAATGGCACCAGGTGGTGCTCGCACAGCGACGCGAACGGGATGTCCCGCACCATGACCATCTCATCGTGCTCGGCGGCGAAGGTCACGTCCAGGTGCCGGACCGGGTCGTCATGGAGGCCGGAGAAGAGCTCCTCGTACATGGCGGCCACCCGGTTGGGCGTGTTGACCAGCCCGTCCCGGCCGGTGTCCTCGCCGATGGCGTCGAGGATCTCGGCCACGGCCCGCCGCACCCTCTCGACGTCTACTGCCATGGATCGGGTCCCTGGTAGAGGTGCACCCCGGAGAGATTGCGGTAGCGCTCGGCCACATCGAGCCCGTAGCCCACCACGAACTCGGGTGGGATGGTGAATCCGATGTAGCGCAGGTCCAGCTGCACCCGTTGCTCGCCTTCCTTCACCAGCAGCGCGCACACCTCAAGGCTCTTGGGTTGGCGGGCGTGGAGGTAGCGCCGCAGGTAGTTCAGGGTCAGGCCGCTGTCGATGATGTCCTCGACCACCAGCACGTGGCGTCCCTCCAGCTCAGCGTCGAGGTCCTTGACGATCCGCACCACGCCCGAGGTCTTGGTGGCGCTGCCGTAGGAGGAGACGGCCATGAAGTCCACATCGACGGGCAACGCGATGGCTCGGCACAGGTCGCTCATGAAGAGCATGGCACCCTTCAGAACGGCGACGAGGAGCGTGGGATCGCCGGTGTAGTCCGCGGTGATCTGCGCCCCCAGCTCCTTCACCCGCGCCGCCAGCCGACCGGGGTCGACCAGGACCGGCCCCACGTCCGGCTCGGCCCAGTGCGGGATACCCGTGCCAGCCTCGTTGAGGATCACCGGCCGACACTATCTGAGCGCGGCTCGTCGACGGTCAGCCTTCCCCCCGAGCGTCGCACCCGCCGGCCCCTCGAGATCTCGGTCGCCACCGCCAGCCCGTCGGCCACCGCCAGCACCCGCTCCACCTCGGCCAGCGACGGCGGGTACTCCTGCGCATCGGGGTCCCGGGCCCGGAGCCAGTGCCGGACCGCACGCCGGGCCAGTGGTCGTGGCAGCCCCGCCACCAGCCGGGCGTCCCGGGGATCGGGGGCCGACTGGAGAGCCAGCGCGTCCAGCAACGCGGCCTCGTCGCGCAGCACGCCGGCCTGCCGGGCCAGCAGCGGCACCGGGTCGCGGCCCGCCATATCGGCGCACAGCGGGAGCAACTCGTGGCGGACCCGGTTGCGCAGGAAGGCCGGATCGTCGTTGCTGGCGTCGTGCACCGGCATCAACTCCATGGCCGCGCACAGGGCAAGCGTCTCGCAACGCCGCAATCCGAGCAGCGGGTGCCGCCACCCGGGCTCCATGCCGGCCAGCCCGTCCGAAGCCGCCCCGCGCAGCAGGTTGAGGAGGATCGTCTCGGCCTGATCATCCATGGTGTGCCCGGTCGCCACCCCCTCGGGCAGGACGGCGAACCGGGCCGCCCGGGCCCGCGCCTCCAGATTGGACCCCGGCGCCACCGACACCGTCGCGCTCACGAACGCGGCACCCAGACGTCCGGCCGCCGCGGCGACCACGTCGGCTTCGGCTGCCGAGCCGGGCCGGAGCCCGTGGTCGACATGGATGGCGGTGACCAGGCACCCGGCGGCCACCGCCAGGCCCAGCAGCGCCAGGGAGTCCGCACCACCCGAGACGGCACAGTCCAGGGCCGATCCCGGCGGCGGGAAGGTGCACCGGGGCAGCAGCTCGAGGACGAGGGGGGGGCCCTCAGCCACCAGCGCGGGCCACCCAGTCACCCGGGCTGCGGATCTCGACGAGAGTGGGAAGCCACTCCGGCCCCCGCCAGACCCGGGCCAGCAGCTCGGGCCCGCCGGCCGCTTCCACAGCCTCGACGAAGCGTTCGCCCTCGGCGTACTGGCGCATCTTGGCTTCCAGACCGAGCAACCGGGACATGAGCTTGGTCATCCCCCGCGCCTCGTTACGCCGCTGATGCAGCGTGCGGGAGAACTCGGCCGCCCCGGGGACCTCGGCCGCCCCGGCCCGGTCCATGGTCACGTCGCCGTGCCCTTCGAGCAGGCTCATCATCCCGGAGATCTTGGAGAGGGCCAGGCGCTGCTCGGGCGTGGCCAGCAGGCCCACCACGCCGTCCTCACGGAGCGGGTTGTGACCCGACCGCACCTCGGCGGCGACCCGCCGAAGCGTCCCGGCCAGTTGCACCGGATCCCCCGAGAGGGGCTCCAGCAGCTCACCGAGAAGGCTGACGAAGTGGTCCCGCAGCCAGGGCACCGCCGTGAACTGCAGGCGGTGCGTCACTTCGTGCAGGGCGAGCCACAGGCGGAACTGGCTAGGAGAGAACCCGTACTGCTCCTCAATGGCCACCACGTTGGGACCGACATAGGAGACCAGGTCCTGGTCCTCAGGCGCCTCATCGGTGATCAGGAGGTCGTACTGCCCCAACACCCGGGTGGCCATGTAGGCCAGCATGAGGCCGAGCTGGGTCCCGCTCACGGCACGGCCCAGGGCCAGTGCCGGGCCGGGCACCCGGGGCGCCCGCTGCCTCTGGAAGTTCGAGAGCGCCGGGCCGACCAGGCGCTGCATGGAACGGACGTTGGCAGCCGCCCACCCGGGCCGGTCGGTCACCTTGGCCCGGGCGGCACCGTGGGCCGAATGCAGCCCGGTGGCCTCACTGACCAGGTGCTCGGCGCGCGCCGTCAACTCGTCGAACTGGGCCTGCAGGTCGGACGAACGGTACGAAGCAGGAGACGGCTTGAGGAGCAGCGCCCCCGAGGCGACCCGCCGGGCCAGTTCCCAATCGATCATCCCGGCTCCGGCTCCGGCCCCGGTCTCCGTCGCCCCGGTCTCCGTCATGTCAGTGTTCGCCGTCGTGCTGCCGGCTTTCTTCGTCTATGGCCTCGGCGATCCGTCGGATGAGGCCTTCGGGCACGTGGTCCTTGCAGCGGTTGGCGATGACCTGGCGCAGCTCGGCCTCGAAGTCGGCCGCGCCACCGCAGGGACCGCAGAAGTTGAGGTGCTCGCTGATCTGCTGACGCCGCTGCTCGGTGAGCTCGCCGTCCAGGTAGTGGTAGAGCTGGTGGACCGCCTCGTCGCAGTTCATGTTCTTGCCGAACAGCGCACTCGTGTCCTCGCTCATGCCCATTTCCTCGTTCACTCGTTCGCCCCGGACGGTGTGCTCCCCACCAGGCCGCGTGCGGCCCCCACATCGTGCAACGCCTTCTGGAGGGCCCTTCTTCCCCGGTGGATGCGGCTCATGACTGTGCCGATGGGCACATCGGTGATCTCGGAGATCTCCTTGTACGAGAATCCTTCGACGTCGGCCAGCAGGACGGCCATGCGGAACGCCTCGGGCAGCGCCTCCAGTGCCGCCTTCACATCCTCGTCGGTGAAGCGGTCCAGGGCCTCGTCCTCGGCACTGCGTCCCGAGTCCCCGCCCCCGGCTCCCGGACCCGAGAGGCGCTTGTAGAGGTAGAGATCCTCGACGTCCTCCACATCGATCACCTCGGGCCGGCGCTGGGCCGCCCGGTAGGAGTTGATGAACGTGTTGGTCAGGATCCGGTACAGCCACGCTCGCAGGTTGGTGCCCTCGGTGAACGAGCCGTAGGAGCGGTACGCCTTGAGGTAGGTCTCCTGGACCAGGTCCTCGGCGTCGGCCGCGTTGCGCGTCATGCGCAGCGCGGCGCTGTAGAGACCCGGCATGTGCTCCATGGCGACATCGGTGAAGCGCGCCTGGTCGGCCATGGATCAACCCTACCCACCCCGGGATAGCGTGACCGCCGTGACCACCGCACCGGAGTACCTGGGGATCGATCTGCTCAGCGGCGCCTTCTTCGGGCGCGAGCCCCACGACGCCTACGCCTGGATGCGGGAAAATGCCCCCGTCTACTACGACGAGGTGAACGATCTGTGGGGCGTGGCCAGCCACGCCGCCGTCAAGCAGGCCTCGGTCGACACCGAGTCGTTCTCCAACGCGCAGGGCATCCGGCCCAAGTTGCCCCAGCTGCCCATGATGATCGACTTCGACGCACCTGAGCACGTGCGCCGCCGGCGACTCGTCTCCGAAGGGTTCACCCCCAAACGGGTCCGAGCCATGGAGGAGAACCTGCGCCACGCCTGCGACGGCATCATCGACCGGGTCTGCGAAAGGGGCAACTGCGACTTCGTGGCCGACATCGCCGCCCCCCTGCCCATCATGGTGATCGGCGACATGCTGGGTGTAGCCCCCTCCGATCGCGACGACCTTCTCCGCTGGTCCGACGACATGCTCAAGGCGCTCGGCTCGCCCGACCCCTCCATGATGGACGCCGCCACCATGGCCTTCATTGAGTACACCGAGTACATCAACCCGGTATTTGAGGATCGCCGGCGGCGCCACGCCAGCGACGACCTGGTGGGTGTCCTGTGCCACGCCGAGATCGATGGGGACTCGCTGGACAACGACTCGCTGGTCCACGAGACCCTCCTCATACTGGTTGGCGGCGACGAGACCACCCGCCACGTGATCAGCGGCGGGTTCGAGGAGCTGCTGGCCCATCCCGACCAGAGGGACCGCCTGGCCGCCGACCGCGCGCTGATGCCGAGCGCCATTGAGGAGATGTTGCGCTGGGTCTCACCCATAAAGAACATGGCCCGCACCGCCACCCGCGACGTCACGCTCGAAGGGGTGTCGATCGCCGCCGGTCAGGAGCTGATCCTGTTGTACCCCTCGGCCAACCGGGACGCCGCCGTCTTCGAGAACCCCGACGAGTTCGACATCACCCGCAGCCCCAATCCCCACCTCGCCTTCGGGTTCGGCGCCCACTTCTGCCTGGGCAACCAGCTGGCCCGATTGGAACTCCGGGTCATGATCGACCGGCTCCTGGCCCGCCTTCCCGACCTCCACCTGGCCATCGAGCGTGAGGCGCTGCCCCGTCGCCAGGCCAACTTCATTTCCGGAATTGAGGAGATGCCCATCGCCTTCACCCCCACCTCTCCCGTGGGGGCCGGACTCCCCTGACGCTGGGACGAGCTAGACCACCCGCAGCAGCCCGCCGTCAATGACGACCTCGCCCCGCTGGTTCTCGGTGCGGAACCGGTAGGTCCCCGGTGAGCGATCGGCCACATCCCACACGGCGATGCTGAGGGTGTCCCCCGGCAGTGTCGGGCGAGAGAAGCGGGCCCGCATCGAACCGAAGCGGGCCGGGTCCGAACCACACACGGTGTGCAGGAGGCCCCGTCCGGTGAACCCGTAGGTGCATAGGCCGTGGAGGATCGGCCGGTCGAATCCGGCGCGCTTGGCGAAGGCGGGGTCCGAGTGCAAGGGGTTGCGATCGCCGTTCAAGCGGTAGAGGAGGGCCTGGTCGGTGCGGGTGGTGTAGCTCACCAACTCGTCGGGCTCGCGTGGGGGCAACGGCTCGGCGGCCAGGGTGCTCTCGTCGTCGCCCTCGGGGCCGCGTGGGCCGCCGAAGCCCCCCGCTTCGCGGATGAAGAGCCCGGTGCGGGTGGTGAAGGCCGGTGTACCACCGGCGTAGGTCGATGCGCTCTCCAGGACGACCAGCGCTCCCGACCCCTTGTCGTAGATCCCGGCCACGGTGGTGGTGACGGTGACCCTCCCTTCCGCCGGCACCTCCCCGTGCAAGGCGATCATCTGCTCCCCGTGCACCAGCTTGGTGAAGTCGATGTCGCCCAGATCGGCCATGGCGCCGCCGCCCTGCCCGACGATGGTCACGAAGGTGGGCAGCACCCTCTGGGCGATGCCGGCGGAGTTCTCGGTGGTGAGATCCAGCTCGAAGCCCGTCGGGTCCAACGCTCCGGCACCCACGCCCAGTGCGTAGAGCAGGGCGTCCTTGTGATTCCACGACCGCTCTGCCGGTGCGGATTCCGTGCCTACTGCCTGGAGATTCAGTGCCATGACGGCCTCATTTCTTTCTGACGTCATTTCATGTTACATATATTTATGTCATACTTGTCAAGTGGTCCTGACCATTGACGAGCTGGCCAGCGCGGCGGGCACCACCACCCGCACCATCCGCTCCTTCCAGACCCGGGGTCTGATCGACCCGCCCGAACTACGGGGGCGCACGGGCCTGTACGGCACCCACCACCTCCAGCGGCTGCTGGCCGTGCTCAGGCTCCAGGAGAGTGGCTTCTCCCTGCAGTCCCTCGCCGCGCTCTTCGCGGCCCACGAGCGCGGCGACTCGCTCGAAGCCGTGCTGGGGCTGGCCGACCGGTTCGCGTCGGGGACGAGTGCCGCCGCCACTTCCGTCGTCACCGAACCCGACGCCGCCGAGCTCTACGCCTTCTCCCAACTGCAGGGCGGGGAAGGGCGCCGTCGGGCCACCCGCCGCCGGCCGCTGTTGGCCGTGGTCCCCACCACCATGTGGGAGGCGGGTCAGATGGAGGCTTCGTAGTCGGTAGCGTCACCCACGAATGAGTGAGCCCGGCGTGCCTCTCCTGCACTGGCGCCAGGCCGGCGCCGCCGGGGCCTCGGTGGCGGTGACCACCCGGCATGGCGGGGTGTCTGAGCCTCCCTACGACTCGTTGAACCTCGGGCTCCACGTGGGTGACGACCCCGGGCGCGTCCTGGTCAACCGCCGACGGGCCGCCCGCGATTTCGGCGTCTCCCTCGGCGACCTGGTCTTCGCCCAGCAGGTACACGGGAACAGCGCCACCGTGGTCGGCACCACCGAGCACGGACGCGGCACCCGGGCCGTCGGCGACGCCATCCCCGACACCGACATCCTCGTCACCGCAACTCCGGGGACCACCCTGGTCATCCTGGTGGCCGACTGCCTTCCCCTGGCGCTGCTCGACCCTGAAGCGCGCGTGCTGGCCGCCGTCCACGCCGGCTGGCGGGGTACGGCCGCCCGGGCCGTCGCCCACGCCATGGCCGCCATGAGCCGGCTCGGAGCCACACCGCCAGCCACCATGGCCTTCCTCGGTCCGGCCGTGCACCCGAACAGCTACCCCGTGGGCGCCGAGGTGCGGCGTGCCCTTGCCAGAGCCGTCGCGCCGGCGGCGCTCCATGGCGACGTGGCGCGCCCGGACGGCGCCGACCATTGGCACGTCGACCTGGTCGCCGCCAACCGCCAGCAACTCAACGATGCCGGCATCGGCCCCGAGCGGGTCTTCGATTGCGGCCTCACCACTGCGCACGCCAGCTACTTCAGCGACCGGGCCGAGCGGCCCTGCGGGCGCTTCGCCCTCATGGCCAGACTCCTGCCTCCACCGGCGTAACGGTTCGACCAAGGGGGCCGTAGCATGTGAGGGCTGCTTTCCCTCCCGGCGGCCTTCCACCCCTGATGCCACCTCCCCACCAGAGTGCCGACCGGTTCCGCTACGACGGCTACACCGTCGACCCCGCAAACGGGGTGGTGAGCTGCACCTACTCGACCGCCGGGCACACCTTCACCGAGCGCTACGGCTTCGGCCCCGGCGGCAACTGGGATCACGCCGCCGTGGAGGCCGCCGTGCGCATTCTCTTCCTCCTGGCGGGTGTCTCGTACTACAAGACCATGGCGGCGCCGGTGATCGACCTGGGGGAGACGGCCACCTCGGAGCGCGAGCGGGTCTTCCTCTCGAATTACTACGGCAATGGCCTGGGGGAATTCGCCTATCGAAACGGCATCGACCTCCGGGACCTCACCGTCTCCGGTCCCGGACTCCCCCGGACAACCGCCGTGGAGTACACCCCATCGCCCGGTCGCCCCCTCATTCCCTTCGGCGGTGGCATCGACTCCATCGTGACCGCCGACACCCTGGGGGCGCGGCACCCCGACGCAGCGCTGTGCATCGTCCATCCCCCCGGTGATCGTTTCGCCGCCATTGAGGACGCGGCGGCGCGCACCGGACTCCCGGTCACCCGCATCTCCCGGGAGCTGAGCCCACTCATCCGCCGGTCAGACGCGATGGGCTTCCTCAATGGCCACGTACCGGTCACCGCGATCATCACCGCGGCTGCACTGGTGGCCGCTGTGCGCGAAGGGCGCGACGCCGTGGTTCTCTCCAACGAGTGGTCGGCTTCCGTGCCCACGCTCGTCGTCGACCGCCAACCGGTGAACCACCAGTGGTCCAAGGGCGGCCAGTTCGAGCAGGACTTCGCGGGGCTGATCCTCGACACGCTGGGCCCGCACATCTCGGTGTTCTCCTACCTGCGTCCCCGCAGCGAGCTCTGGGTGGCGCAGCAGTTCGCCCGCCTGACCGCGTTCCACGACGTGTTCCGGAGCTGCAACCGTTCCTTCCAGCAGGACCCGGCCCAACGCCTCAGTCATTGGTGCGGCAGGTGCGACAAGTGCTGCTTCATTGACCTGATCCTCTCCCCGTTCATGGGCGCCGGGGATCTCTCCACGGTGTTCGATGGGCACGAGCCCCTCACCGATCCGGAAGCGGTACCGCGTTTTCGGACCCTGCTCGGTCTCATGCCCGACACCAAGCCGTTCGAGTGTGTGGGTGACGTCGGGGAATGCCGGGCCGCCTTGCTTCTGGCCGCCGATCGCGCCGACCGGACCGGCTCCGGGCTCCTTCGCCGGCTGAGGGACGAGGTGGTGGCCCAACCCGCCGCGGGCGTCGTCGACCCGATGGCCCTCCTCGCTCCCGTCGGGCCCCACTACATACCGGAGCGCTATGCGCCACCCGATCTCCTGGTCCGAGCTCACTAGCGCGTCCGTCGGCGTCTGGGGCCTGGGCGTCGAGGGGTCAGCCAGCGTCCGCCGCCTGCAATCCATGGGTTCGGTCCCGGTGCTGGTGGAGGACGAGCCGGCCGCACCGGCCATGGGCGATCTGGAAGTCCTCTCCACCGCGCAAGGTGGCCTCCCCGCACTCTTGCGGTGCGACGTCGTCATCAAGAGCCCCGGCATCAGTCGCTATCGACCCGAAGTGGCCCAGCTCGAATCCGCCGGGGTGCCCGTACGAGGTGGTCTCGGCCTTTGGCTGCAGGATGCCGATCGCGCCGGGATCGCCTGCATCACCGGGACCAAGGGCAAGAGCACCACGACGGCGCTGGCCGTCCACCTCCTCACCCGGCTCGGGTACGACGCCAGGGCCGGAGGGAACATCGGCCGGCCTCCGTGGGACCCCTCGGCGGAGCAGGACCCGGCCTACTGGGTCATTGAGACGTCGAGCTTCCAGGTCCCGGACCTGACGTGCGGGCCGCCCGTGGTGGCCGTGACCTCGCTATCGCCCGACCACCTGGACTGGCACGGCAGCGTCGAGCGCTACTACGCCGACAAGTTGTCGCTGTGCACCAAGCCAGGAGTCACCCTGGCCATCGCCGAAGGTTCCGACCCCCTCCTGCGTGCCCATGCCGCCGCCATGGGTCCCCATCTGCGTTGGGTCGGTCGGCTGGGCGCGGCACCGGTCACCACCTGGTCCCACGCCCTCGCCCTCCCCGGTCTGCACAATGCGCGCAACGCGTCCATCGCCCGTGCCGTCCTGGTCGGCCTGGGCATAGCCGCCGCCGATGACGACGACGCAATGACCGCCGCGGCCGTGGGGTTCGCCGGTCTTCCCAGCCGGTGCCGATCATTGGGCCACATCGGGGCTACCGAGTTCGTCGATGACAGCCTGTCCACAAACGTACTGCCGGCCCAGGCCGCCCTGGCCGCCTTCGACGACCGGCCGGTGGCGCTTCTGGTGGGCGGGCATGACCGTGGGCTGGACTACACCCCGCTCGGACAGTCAGTGGCGCAGCGGGTCCAGCGGATGCAGCCGACTCTGGTGGTCACCATGCCGGACAACGGCCCTCGCATCGGCCACGCCATCCGCCAGGTCGCCGGTGATCAGGTTGAGATGGTTGACGCCGACGATCTCGCCGATGCCGTGGCCATCGCCTTCGCCTGGGCCGAGTCCGGGGGTGTAGTCCTTCTCTCACCTGCCGCGCCCAGTTTCGGGCGCTACCACGACTACCGCGACCGGGCCCGGGCCTTCGCCGAGGCAGCTGCCCGCTGCGGCACCCTCAGCTGAACCAGGTCACCCGGGTCAACTCAGCAGCAGGCGCCGACCGGGGCCGATTCTTCACGTTCGTCAAGGAACCACCACCATGCGTCGGCCGCCACCCGTGCGGCGGCATGGACCACAGCCGGATCGGCCGCCAGTCCGGCCAGAGCCTCGCTGGACCATCGCGCATGTTCGGCCTCCTGGGAGCGGTGGACGTCCCAGAACTGCGTGCCCGCGGCATCCATGCCGAAATGGCGCCGCAGCCCGTCGGCCTTCGCTGCGGCGATGTCAGCGGCCTGCACTTCGTAGGCCGCCACCATGGCCAGGGCGGCCACTGGGTCGTTCACCACGGCGGAACGCACCGAAGCCAGCAGCGCCTCAGTCGCCTTGGTGGGTGCCGCATCGGATCGAGCGCCGGCCGCACTGGCGAACGACTCGAAGAGTGCGACGTGCGGCGCCGGCACGCCCAACTCATCGGCCAGATTGGCCTTGACCAGCTGTCGGGAAGGACCGTCGGGCAACTCGGCCGCGATGGCGGACAGGGTCACCGGCAGCTCGTACTCAAGATGCCGGTACTGCTCGGCGTAGGCCGCCAGCTCACCGTCACCCAAGGTACCGACTTCCCAGCGCCGGTAGAAGGGGTGCGTGAGCAGGTGGCGCCCCTCAAGGGCGTCAGTCAGCACTTCTTGGATCCGGTCAGTGTGCATGGCGCACCATACCGCCTCCCCCATGGCGGTTTCCGTGCACGGCTGGGCCAGCGGGCACAATCTGAGCCGTGTTCAGCCTCCTGTGCTTCGTCGCCGGCGGTCTGATCGGCTGGAGTGCCTCTCGTGGTGGGGCCCGGGTCCAGCGGCTGTGGCCGGTGATCCTGCGCACCCAGATCCTCCTCACTTCGGTCATCCTCTCGGTGGTGGCGGCCTGGAGGCTCACTTCTCCCGGACAACTGGTGGGACCCCTCCTCCTGGCCGCCGGGCTCTGGGTGATGTTCCTCGCCGCGGTGACGACCCGGGGTGTCCGGAGCACCGGTGAGGGCGCGCTGGAAGCCTGGGCCGTCGGGCCGAACAGCGGGTTCTGGGTCGTCCCCGCCGCCGCCGCGTTCGCCGGACCGGCCGGGACGATGATCGCCGTCCTGGCCAACGTGGCCAACACGTTGTGGGGCGCCGTTTGTGTCCACCTGATGCGCCGGGATGCCCCCACCCTGCAGCGACGCTCCACCACCTGGGTCGACCAATCACCCCTCCTAGCGTCAGCCGCCGGGTTGCTGCTGCATCTCGTGGGTAGCGCCCCCACTTCCACCAAGGAGGTCCTGACCCTGGCCGGCCCGCTCCTGGCCTTCTCCGGCGCCGCCCTCTTCGCCGGCTCGGTGGTCCACCCACACAACCTGGGCGTGCCGCGGTCGGAACACGCCTTGCGCCGTTGGACCTGGCTCACCATGGTACGGAGCAGCTACTACCTCCTCATCGTGGCTTTCACCGCGTCGGTCCCTCTCGCCATCGTGGCCGCACTCACCGCCTTGAGCGCCCCGTCGTTCCAACCGATCCAACTGGCCGTGCTTTACGGCTACCGCTCCGGGGTGGTCAACGCCGCCGTCCGCTGGGGCTGGGTCCTGGCCCCCTTCGGACTGGGGCTGGCCGCACTCATCCGCTAGCGCGCGCTCGGGCGGACCGTCCGGCCACCAAAGGTGATGAGACCGGTGATGCTCCCCTCAGTTCGCGTTGGGGACAGCGAAAGAGAAGGAGTCACGGGAGAATTCAAAGCCCGTCTTGCGGAACAGGTTGGTGCATGATCGGACGACATCGGGGTCGAACAAGGTGCCGCGGCCGGACTCAACCTCCCGGAGGGCAACTTTGAGCCCGGGTGCGGGGCGGTAGGGGCGATGCGAGTGCATCGCTTCGACAACGTCGGCCACGGCGAGGATCCGCGTTCCCATGGAGATCTCCTCGCCGGCGGCGCCCCGGGGGTAGCCCGACCCATCGAGGCGTTCGTGGTGGTTCAGGATCAATTCGGCAATGGGCCAAGGGAAATCGATGCCGGCGACGATGTCATAGCCGGCCTGGGGGTGCTCCCTGACGATCGCGAACTCGGCCGCCGAAAGGCGACCCGGCTTGCTAAGTATCTCCGCCGGCACGGCCAGTTTTCCGATGTCGTGAATGGAAGCCGCAACCCCGATCCCCATCGTCACGTCGCTGTCAAAGCCCAGGTCTGCTGCAATGGCCCGAGCCAGTCCCTCCACACCGCGCTGATGACCGGCGGTATAAGGGTCACGTATTTCGGCGGCGGTGGCGATCGCCCGCACCGTCGCCCCGAGACTGGCCTCGAAGCGGTTCTGGTACGCGGCGCGCTGGGTTCGGGAGCGGAGATTGTCGACACCGAACGAGAGGTCGGTGGCCAATGCGCTGAGCACTTCCACTGGAGCTTGGCTGAAGGCGTGCGGCCTCTTTGAATAGATGGCCAGCATGGCCGGCTCCATACTGGCGTGGGCTATTGGCAGGGCGATGGCCGAGCGGAAGCCGAACTCGAGTGCCAGGTTGCGCCACGACACATATTCAGGCAGTTCGGCGATGTCCTGGATCACCTGGATCTCAAGCGTTTCGAGGGCCTTGACCAGCGGTCCGTTATGGGCCCGACGTGTGCCGGAGAGATTCTTGTGCGCGTCAAAATAGGAAGAGAGACCGGGACCACTCGATGCAAGAAGTCGGATCCCGAGCGGATGCGAACTGTCAGAGACGGCGACGAAGGCGAGATCGTAGGCAACATCACCCACCACGACACGGCAGATCTCGTGGTACAGATCATCTTCGGTGGTCGCACGGACCAGCGCGCTACTTGCCCCGATCATGGCTCGGCGGGCCGAGTCGGCCAGCCTCTGCTCGGTGACATCATGGGCATTGATCACGATCGCTCCCGTCGCCGGGTCGTCGAGGCAGTTGGTGAACGTAATGCTCATGCACAGCCACCTACGGCCCGGCAACGAGAACCAGTAGTCCCCGGCTGGAACTCGATTGGAGCTGTTGACAATCTGCCTCAGCGTCTGCTCGGCACGCTCAACATCAGCGCCTTGCACCAGGTCGAGTGCGTTCATGCCGATCAATGAGGGTCGGTCAATTCCGAGTGTCTCCTCGACGTTTCCCGCAAGAAAGGTGATGACTCCATTTGCATCGGCCAGGCCGAAAAGGTCATCCGAGCCCTTGACGAGCGCATTGAGGAGTCCGGAGTCCAAAACGGGATCTCGTTGCTGGCCTCCCATCTCAATACCCCCTCCCTTGGTTCCCGACGAGCGAAGACATTGGGACTACCGGAGCACCCTGGCAGATGAACGTCCAGCTTGACGCCCGGGTGCACATCTCATGACGCCCAGGCGAACCGAGCCTCAACGGGCTCACTGACAGATCGGTCACTCCGGGGGCGCTAGGCAATCGTCCCGCACGTCTGATCCCGTGGCGGATGCAAGTGACACGCTGCCCCTTCCCCCGTACATAGGTTGGGACGCCGGGTCAGCCAATCAACACCGTGCACGGTCCGGCGCCTCACCGATTCGTCCTGGACGACCCCGGCGACCCCACACCCACCACCGACAACCCCCGTGACAGGGAAAGGACATTGTTCCGGCTTGCTGAGCTCCCCGAGCACCAGGCTCCCTCCCTGTCCAATCTGCAAGCGAGCGTGCGACAGACGACAAGCATCTATCGGAACGAATGCCCCAGAACTGGAGCCTGAGAGGAGATTCGAACTCCTGACCTGCGCATTACGAGTGCGCTGCTCTACCGACTGAGCTACCCAGGCGAAACCGTCGGTCGACCCGCGATGGGCACACTCACCGGCCCCGGTGCGACGACGAGGGACCATGGTAGGCGCGCCCCGGGCGACCGCCTACGCCGCCAGAGCGCCCAGCCGGACGAAAAGCGACTGGAGGAGGAGCGCCTCGTTGGGATTCCTCGGCAGTGCCCTGGTGGCTTCGGTGATGAGGGATACGGCTTCGGCCGCCGCCCGCACCCCGGGGTCGCCGATCGGCACCGGGGCGGCAACGGACCGGACCGCACGCGCCCCGTAGACCCGGGCCAGCGCGCCCAGACCGGCCCGCAGGGCGTCGGTGCGCCAGCGGCGCTCCTCCCGTTTGTGCTGCTCCACGATCTCCTTGCGTCCGGGGAGACCCCGCTCTCCCATCATCTCGGCCTCGGCGGTGAGGCGTTCCATCTGGCGGGCGTGCTCGTCGCGCAGCGGCTCGGTCGCCCGGTCGGCCGACTCCAGCACGCGACGGGCCAGGGTGGCTGCCGTCACCCCCGAGCCGTCGAGCTCATCGGGCACCGATGCCCACAGCGCAGCACGCGCCGCCACATCGGGGTCGTCCACCATGACGCGGGCCCGCTCGGGACTACCTCCACAGCTGTCCACCACCACCGAGGCCACATCGGGTGGCACGCCGCTTCCGGTCAGCCACTCAAGCAGCGCACTGCGCGGCACGGGAGGGAAAGGAACCTCGACGCACCGGCTCGCCACCGTGGCCAGGTCGGGCGTCAGCGCGTCGGCCAGCAGCACGAACACCGTGTCGCCCGGCGGCTCCTCCAGCGTCTTGAGCAGTACCGGAGCGGCCAGCGCCCCCAGGTGTACGTCGGTCACGATGACCACCTGGCGCGCCGACTGCAGCGGGCGGCGATGAGCCAGCGCCACCACCCGCTGCGCGTCGTCGACCCGCAGCGTGGCGCCGCTCCGGCGCACGACGTGGAGATCCGGGTGTTTCCCGGCCAGCGCGCCGCGGCAGCTGGCACAGGTGCCACACCCTCCTTCGGGGCACAGCAGGGCGGCAGCGAAGCCGTGCGACGCGGCCAGACCACCGTGGCCCTCCGGTCCCCGGAACAGGTAGGCGTGGACCGGGTGGGGCGCGGCGGCGCGCAAGGCCGATACCGCTGCTTCCTGGCCGACCACCGCACTGAAAAGAGCGGGGGCCGGGGCGTCCCCGCTCACCGTTTCCCTTCCGGGTTCGGGCCGAGACGTTGGCGCACCATGTCGAGGAGATGGGCCGACAGTGCCGCCTGCTCCATGGCGCCGTCCACCACCACCCAGTGTTCCGGGTCCTGGGCCGCCTGGGCCAGGAAACCCTGGCGCACCCGCTCGGCGAATTCGGGACCCAGGCGCTCCAGGCGGTCCGGGGCACTTGCCGCCAGCCGCGTCCCGGCCACCTCCACCGTCACATCGATCAGGATGGAGAGATCGGCAACCAACTTGTCGGTGGCCCACGCCACCAGCGTGGCCAGCTCGGCCACCGGCAGCCCACGCCCGTAGCCTTGATACGCCAGGGTCGATCCGGAGAAGCGGTCGCTCACCACCCACTCGCCCGCCGTCAGGGCCGGCTGGAGCACGAGCGCCACATGCTCGGCCCGATCAGCCGCCATCAGCAGTGCTTCTGCGCGCAGCGACAACGCCGGCGCATCGGGGGCCAACAGGACCTTGCGCAAGGTGGCTCCCAGTGCCGTGGCACCGGGCTCGTGGGTGAGCCGCGCCCCGAGCGCCGCAGAGAGGGCCCGAGCCTGAGTCGACTTCCCGCAGCCGTCTATTCCCTCAAGCGCCAGCAGCCGACCCCGCACGGTCATGTCAGAACGGGTCGAGGGGATCGAGCGGCTCGAGGGGTACCGCCTTCTTGGCCGCTCCCGCCTTCTTGGCCGCTCCCGCCTTCTTGGCCGCTCCCGCCTTCTTGGCCGCCTTCTTGGCCGGTGCAGCCTTCCTGGCCGCCTTCTTCTTGCGGGTGGACGGCCCGGCGGCCCGGCGCTCGGCCAGCATCTCGTATGCCCTTTCCATGGTGATCGACTCCACGTCGTCCCCCTTGCGCAGGCTGGCGTTCGTGGTGCCGTCGGTCACATAGGGCCCGAACCGCCCCTCCCTGAGCACCACCGGGAGGTCGGTGGCCGGGTCGGTCCCGAGCTCTCGCAGGGGTGCCACGGCGACCCGCCCCCGGCGCGGTTTGGGCTGGGAGAAGAGGGCTTGGGCCTCGGCCAGGGTGACGCTGAACAGCTGGTCCTGGCTGGTCAGGCTGCGGGTATCGGTCCCCCTCTTCAAGTACGGCCCGAACTTGCCGTTGTGGGCCACCACGTCCTCGCCGGTATCAGGATCCGTACCCACCGTGCGCGGGATCCGTAACAGCTCGAGCGCCTGCTCCAACGTGAGGGAGGCCGGGTCCATGGTCGAGAAGAGGGATGAGGTGCGCGGTTTCTCCCCACCCTCAATCACATCGCCCAGCTGGACGTAGGGCCCGAAGCGTCCGGCCTTGACCTGCACGTCCTGTCCGGTCTCGGGATCGGACCCGAGCACGCGGTCACTCGACGGCGCAGCCAGCAGTTCCTCGGCCCGCTCGACCGTCAGTTCATCGGGGCACAGGTCATCGGGCACCGAGGCCCTGTCCTCGCCCCGCTGGAGGTACGGCCCATAGCGCCCGACCCGCGCCATTATCTGTACGCCGTCGCTTCCCACGCCCAGGGGGATGGAGTTGATCTCCCGGGCGTCGATCTCACTGAGATGAGCAGCCACGCTGGCCTTCAGGCCCAGGTCAGACTCGCCCGGGGCCCCGGTCCCGAAGTAGAAGCGGGTCAGCCAGGGCAGGGCCTCCCCTCGTCCGGAGGCGATGTCGTCGAGGTCGTCCTCCATGCTGGCCGTGAACCCGTAGTCGACCAGATTGGCGAAGTAGCGCTCCAACAGGCCGACCACGGCGAAGGCCGTGAAGCTGGGCACCAGTGCCGTCCCCTTCTTCCAGACGTACCCGCGGTCCAAAATGGTGGCGATGACGCTGGCGTAGGTGGAGGGGCGTCCCACACCCAGCTCCTCCATGGCCTTGACCAGCGACGCCTCGGTGAAACGCGCCGGTGGCTGGGTGGCATGCGCACCGGCCTCGAAGCCCGATCCCTCCACCACGTCGCCCACCGCCAGCGCGGGCAGCACGACCTCTTCCTGCGCCCGCTTCGCCTCGGGGTCCTCCTCGTCTCCCTCCGCGTAGGCCTTGAGGAAGCCGGGGAAGGCGATGACACGGCCACTGGCCGAGAACTCCGCCTCCTGACCGGCCGCCTCCCCATCGGGAACGGCAGCGACCAGGCGCACCTGTGCACTGGTGCCGGTGGCGTCATTCATCTGGGAGGCCACCGTGCGCTTCCAGATCAACTCGTACAGGCGGAGCTCGTCCCCGTGCAGACCCCGTCCGGCCTGCTCGGGCGTGCGGAACGACTCGCCGGCCGGGCGGATGGCTTCGTGGGCCTCCTGCGCGTTCTTGACCTTGCGCTCGTAACGCCGGGGTGCATCGGGCACGTAGGCATCGCCGTACATCTGGCGCGCCTGGGTCCGTGCCGCCGTGAGCGCCTCGTCGGACAACGTGGTCGAATCCGTCCGCATGTAGGTGATGTAGCCATCCTCGTACAGGCGCTGGGCCACCTGCATGGCCCGCTGGGCACTGAAACGGAGCTTGCGCCCGGCTTCCTGCTGCAGGGTCGAGGTCATGAAGGGGGCCGCCGGCGAGCGCCGATACGGCTTCTCGCTCACCGCGCTGACGGTGAAGGACTGACCGGCCAGCGCCGAGGCCACCGAGGTCGCCTCCACCTCGCCGAGCACCCGGACCTTTCCGGCAGACGTCTGCGCCCCGTCGTCATCGAAGTCCCTGCCGGTGGCCACGGTCGTCCCGCCCAGGGCGGCCAGGGTCGCCCCGAACCCGGCCGGGGCGGCGGCGTGCGAGAAGGTGCCCTCGACCCCCCACCACGTGGCCGAGCGGAAGCGCATGCGGGCCCGTTCACGTTCGACCACCATGCGGGTGGCCACGCTCTGCACCCGTCCGGCCGAGAGCTTGGGCATGATCTTGCGCCACAGCACGGGCGAGACCTCGTAGCCGTAAAGGCGGTCGAGGATGCGCCGCGCCTCCTGGGCATCGACCAGGCGGCGGTCGAGGTCGCGGCAATCCTCGACGGCACGGGCGATGGCGGCGGGCGTGATCTCGTGGAAGACCATGCGCTTGACCGGCACCGTCGGGGAGAGCACCTCGGAGAGATGCCACGCGATCGACTCGCCCTCCCGGTCCTCGTCCGTGGCGAGATACAGCTCATCGGCGTCCTTGAGCAAGCGCTTCAGGTTGGCCACCACCGACTTCTTCGAGGACGAGACGACGTAAAGCGGTTTGAATCCGTTGTCGACATCGACCCCGAGGCGGGCCCAGCTCTCACCCTTGTAGGCCGCCGGCACCTCGTCGGCCGCGCGTGGCAGGTCCCGGATGTGGCCGACGGAGGAATCGACGATGTAGTCCGGGCCGAGCAGAGCCCGGATCGTCTTGGCCTTGGCCGGCGACTCCACTATGACGAGCGCCTTACCCACGGCGCGGCTCACCGGTGGAAGATGGTCGAGTCATCTCAAGGGCCATGGTCACGCAAGGTTGGAGGTCCGGCATCGGTCTGTCAAGGGGTCGGGGCGGGCCCGCCACCCGCAACGGAGCCAATTCCAGGGCGCTGACCAGGTTATTCAGAGGCCGCCGCCGCGGGCACGGCCGGCGCGGTCGCGGGGGCGTCGGCACCCATGTCCTCGGTGGCCCGCTTGGAGAACGTCAGCGCGGCAATGAGGATGACCACCGACGCGCCGGCGATGCTCAGCCGCTCCCCGGTGTGATGACGCAGGGTGATGACGGCGGGCAGGATCAGCAGTGAGACCAGGTTCATCACCTTGATCATGGGGTTGAGCGCCGGGCCGGCGGTGTCCTTGAACGGGTCACCCACGGTGTCACCGATGACGGCGGCCTTATGGGCTTCGGAGCCCTTGCCGCCCTCGTTGCCGTCCTCAATGAACTTCTTGGCGTTGTCCCACGCCCCACCCGAATTGGACAGCGTGTTGGCCATCAGCTGCCCGGTCAGGATGGCCCCGGCCAGGAAGGCGCCGAGGGCGAGGTAGTTGATGCCGAACCCGACGATGACCGGGGCCAGGATGGCCAACAGGGCCGGCGTGGCCAGCTCGCGTTGCGCCGCCGCGGTGCAGATGGAGATGACGCGCCCGTACTCCGGCTTCTCGGTGTAGTCCATGATGCCCGGGTGCTCGCGGAACTGCCGGCGGACTTCGAGCACGACGGTCCCGGCCGAACGGCCGACCGCCCTGATGGCCAGTGAGGAGAAGAGGAAGGCGATCGAGCCCCCGATGAGGAGCCCGATGAACGTGGTGGGGTTGGCCACGTTGATCTGGGTCGCCACCAGGTTGAAGAGCTTGGAACCGGTCTCGTGCAAGTTGAGTTGGGAGCCGATCGTCTCAATGAAGGAGGCGAAGAGGGCCACGGCGGCGATGACGGCTGAGCCGATGGCCACTCCCTTGGTGATGGCCTTGGTGGTGTTGCCCACGGCATCGAGGCTGACCATGATCCGCTCGGCCTCGCCGGTGAACTCGCCCGACATTTCGGCGATGCCGGCCGCATTGTCCGAGACCGGACCGAAGCTGTCCTCGGAGACCACCATGCCGGCGGTGGCCAGCAGGCCGATGCCGATGAGGGCCACCAGGTAGAAGGTGAGCTCAATGTTGCCGTCGCCCAGACCGATGGCCACACCGATGGCGATGGCGATGGCGATGATGGCGTAGACGGAGGATTCAAGGCCGATGGAGATGCCCGAGAGCACGGTGGTGGCCGGGCCGGTGCGGGCCGACGCCGCGATCTCCTTAACCGGACCACGCTCGGTGGAGGTGAACTGTTCGGTGATCTGACTGGCCACCAGCGAGAGGATCACCCCGGTGAGAACGGCGTAGAAGACCTTCAGGTCGTGCACGTAGAACTTGGCCACCGCGAAGGCTCCGGCCACCGTCAACAGCGCGGCCAGCCAGAAGCCGCGGTTGATGGCGGAGAGAGCATTGCGGTCCTTGGCCCGAGCCCGCACCACCATGACCCCGATGACCGAGGCGAAGATGCCGATGGCCGGGACGATTAGCGGGAAGAGGACGGCCGGGGTCGGGTTGTGCCCGATGGCCTTGAAGGCCGAGAACCCCAGGATGAGCGAGGAGATGATGGTGATCTCGTAGGACTCGAAGAGGTCGGCCGCCATGCCGGCGCAGTCGCCCACGTTGTCCCCCACATTGTCGGCGATGGTGGCCGCGTTGCGGGGGTCGTCCTCCGGGATGCCCGCTTCCACCTTGCCCACCAGGTCGGCCCCGACGTCAGCCGCCTTGGTGAAGATGCCTCCGCCGACTCGCATGAAGAGCGCCAGAAGCGAGGCACCGAAGGCGAAGCCGATCAGCACGGCGGTGGCTGAGTTCTGGAAGATGAGGACGATTCCCGTGGCGCCGACCAGGCCCAACCCGACGCAGAGCATGCCGGTCACCGCGCCAGTGCGGAACGCCACCCGCAGGGCCCCGGCCATGCCGCCCCCCTTGGCGGCCGCGGCGGCGGTGCGGACGTTGCCGCGCACGGCAATGCTCATGCCGATGAAGCCGGTCAAGCCGGAGAAGGCGGCCCCGAAGAGGAAGCAGATCACGCGGTAGATGCCGTCCTGCTGGAAGGTGAGGGCGATCCCGCCGCCCGGCTTCACGACCTTGGTGGCGGTGAAGAAGATGAGGATGGCCAGCGGGACGATGATCATGGCGATGGCCCGGAATTGGCGCCCCAAGAATGCCTCGGCCCCCTCCTGGACCGCCTGGGCGATCTCCTTCATTTTGGGCGTGCCCTGGTCCGCCGCCAGGACGTTGCGGGCCAGGAGCAGGCCGGCGGCGATGCCGACCACGCCGGCCGCCAGGCAGACGTACAGCCAGGTCTTGTCCGTTCCACCGAGGTGGAAATTCTGGTATCCGCCCTCGGTCGCGAGGAGATTGATCATTCCTGGTGTGCCCTTTCTATTTCCGTTCGTCTCAGTCGTTGGGCGGCGGCGCCCGGGACTTCTCTCCAGGTCACGGGACCTCTCTTTGGGTCAAGGCTCAGTCCAATCCGTCTTTGTCCGCCCCGCCAGAAGCCAGTACCCGCCACGGAGTCCGATGTCGTTCTTCCCGGGCCGGAGGCGCATCTGAGGCGACGCAGCCGACGACGGGCCGGGGGGGACGTTAGCGACTGGCGTCTCGGCGGGCAAGAACACCGGCGGCGGATTCAGAGACCCTCCGGTTCTTCTCGGGCTCCCTGCACCAATTCGAGGGACGGATTGAGCATGGCCGGCCGCCGTCCCCATGCCCCCACCATGCCCTCGGCCACCAACCGGGCCCCGGGCTCAATTCCTGCGATTTTGGGGCGGCCCTGGAAGACCAGGAGCATTCGGCCGGTGCCATCGCTCAGCTCGCATTCGAGGTTCTGGGTCCCCGCCCGTGGCTGGACGCGGACCGACTTCACCCGGCCGGCCACCTTGACCCGCTGGCGGGCCTGGACCTCCGAGATTGAGGTGGTGGCCCCGGCCCGCAGGGCCAAGGCGTCGTCGACCGCCAGGGCCGCCGACGGCCGGCGGGGACCGTCCTTTCGTCCGCCTCGCTCCACACCGCGGCCTCCCAGTTCCTCCGGGAGTGGATCGCGTTCACCGGTTTCCGTGCTGCTCCACGGGCCGACCTCTCCCCCCTTCGGCGCGAGCGACGCCTGAGGCAACGTGCCGGTCACCTGCCCCTGCCGAGCCTTCTGGGCCCGCTGCACCGACCCGGCGGCGGACCGCACCCGCTCGCCGAACCGTCCTGGCAGGTTGTACGGGACGATGGTGGCGCTGACGTGGGGCACCTGACTGAGCACGGCCGCAATCTTGTCGGCCGTGCGGTCGTGCAGGAAGCGCTGCCACACCCGGGCGTAGCCGCGACGGGGCAGGAGAACGGTGCATTCGGTGTTTCCGTCCAGCGTGGCGTCGACCACGAGCTCAATGGCGGCGCGCCCCAGTCGCCGGTCCGGGCACTCAATGACGTCGAGGGGCAGGCGCAGTCCGAGCCGTCCCCATTCCTCCTCTAGCTCGCGGGCCTCGGCCGAGTCGATGTCGAAGTGCACCGCACGCAGGTCGTCGGGGGTGAGGATCCGGGCATACTGGATGGCTCGGGCCGTAGCCATGTCGAGGGTGTCGACCAGGACCACGACGACGTGGCGGCGCAGGATGGGGCCTTCTGACGCCTTCGGCGCCCCCTCCTCCAGCAGCTCCGCCTCCTCCACGTACTGATGATGCATTCGGATCAGTCCCAAATACAGCAGCGGGCCCACCACGACCACGACCCAGGCCCCCTCCTTGAACTTGGCCACGGCGAAGATGAGGACGACGCTGAATGTCAGCATGGCTGCAAACCCGTTGACAGCCACGCCGCGTCGCCAGTGCGCCTCCTTGTTGGTCAAGTGATGCTTCACCATGCCCGTGCCCGCCATGGTGAAGCCGGTGAACACACCGATGGCGTAGAGCGACACCAACCCGTTCACCTGGGCTTTGAAGACGAGGATGAGGACGAGGGAGACGGCAGTCAGTACCAGGATGCCGTTGGAGAAGGCCAGCCGGTGGCCCCGGCGGGTCAGCTGGCGGGGTAGGAAGCGGTCTTCCGCCACGAAGCTGGCCAGGAAGGGGAAGCCGTTGAAGCTGGTGTTGCCCCCGGTATAGAGGATGAGCACGGTGGCCAGTTGCACGATGAAGAACATGGTGTGGCCAAAGGTGCTGCTGCCCAGGACCGCCTTGACCTCCTGGGACACCACGGTCGGGGTCCCGGCCTGGAAGGGGACGGCGTGGGTCCAGCGGGCGAGCAGGGTGGTCCCGAGCACCAGGAAGCCGAGGATGGAGCTCATGACCACCAGCGTCTGGCGGGCGTTGCGCGCGGTCGGCTGACGGAAGCTGCCCACCCCATTCGAGATCGCTTCCAGGCCAGTCAGCGACGAGCCCCCGTTGGCGAAGGAGCGCAAGAGGGTGATGAAAGCCAGGCCCATGAGCCAACCGCTCCCCGGCGTGCCCAGGTGCCCGTGGTAGAGCTGGCTGGCCGGCGGGAGCGGGATGTGGTGCAGCTGCCCGGACGCGGCCTTCACGTAGCCCAGGACCACGATCAGGCCAAGAGCAAGCACATAGAAGTACATGGGGACGGCGAAGAACCTCCCGGCCTCGCGGATGCCGCGCAGATTGCCGTAAAGGAGGACCAGCACCACGGCGATGGTGACGGCCACCGTGCGCGACGTGGGAGCCAGGGCGGGCACGGCGCTGCTGAGGGCGGCCGTGCCGGCGGCGGCCTGCACCGCCACCGTGACCGTGTAATCGATGAGCAGGGCCACCGCGGCGATCTGGGCGATCTTGGGGCCAAAGTTGTCGCGCGCCACCACGTAGGCGCCACCAGCCTTGGTGTAGAGGGCGATGACCTCTAGGTAGGACAGGGTGACGAAGAAGAGGACGCCCAGGATGGCCAGGGTGATGGGCACGACCATGG
>Ga0307373_10001005_pt1 | contig 53566 bp, 60 predicted proteins | sample OX2MG_FD_202534 | JGI IMG/M metagenome (GOLD analysis project Ga0307373, IMG submission 202534) | Soil microbial communities from Risofladan, Vaasa, Finland - OX-2 | ecosystem: Environmental > Terrestrial > Soil > Coastal area > Acid sulfate soil | place: Finland: Risofladan, Vaasa | collected... | reverse complement strand
ACAGCTTGCTTTGAGGCACACGGGTCGTGCCAGACGGGAACCACAGGTGAAGCGGTGATGGCAGAACATGGTAGCAAGGAACCGGCAATCTGTCGAGTCGATGAGGTCAAGTGATGGGATTTGTGTCCAGATAACTTGACAGTACCCAAGAACTAAAGTTATATCAGAGAGATGGAAACATAAAACCAAATGACTTGTTTTTGCGGCTGTGAGACTTTTGTCAAGGACAGTAATGGATTCAAGGTAGGCTGTGTAAAATGCAGTCATGGTGCACAGAATCATGAACAGAGCTTCAAGCTAAAACCGTTAGAAGAAGGGGCCCAGAAGAGAGGCTCTCTATCCTAAAAGCTATTCGCCTATTACTTTAACTAAAACACGTTTTGGTCTCTTGCCATCAAACTCTCCATAAAATATCTGCTCCCACGGACCAAAATCAAGTTGGCCTTTTGTTATAGCCACTACAACCTCCCTTCCCATCACTTGCCTTTTGAGATGTGCATCTGCATTATCTTCGCCGGTCTTGTTATGTTGATACTGTGATATCGGTTCATGTGGTGCGATACCCTCTAGCCATTTTTCATAGTCCTGGTGCAATCCACTCTCATTGTCATTTATGAATACGCTTGCAGTGATATGCATTGCATTTACTAGACAGAGACCTTCTTTGATACCGCTTTTTTGAATTATTTTTCTCACCTCTGGTGTCATGTTTACAAATCCCCGCCTGGAGGGAATATTGTACGTAAGATATTCAGTGTGCGATTTCATTATACCACTAAAACCATTTACCGATAAAAATCCAGTGCAGGCTCAGAACTCAAGATCTTTCTCATCAAATCAATAGGGATTTGGTCATCAACGCCTGCAACCAAACAATTTTGTCTGTTCCTACTTGAGTCTTTCAAGAAGCTTGATAAAAGGCGAGGGCATTGTCTACACAAATGGTAGCAATAGATGCAGCGTGTTCCCTTGAAAGTTTTAGGAAGTTTGTAATCCTAAGCACTTGTAACTCGTTTATTCCAGAAAGTTACTTGGAGGATTATGAGGTGTTCCCGGAACGTGAGACATCACCTGGCTCAATTTATGTAGAAGCTGCAGACAAGGTCACCCTGAAAAAGATTCGAGACATGACTTTTGTGAATGCAAAAGAGGTACTTGGTATAATATACTCGTCAAAAAGCGGCAATACGAACCTAAAATGGAGACAGGTAAGAAGAAACACGGGCAAAGTAGTGGGCGAGGCGTCAACCAATACGCTTGTTAACTTGACTGAATCTGGAGTCCTGACACAGGAATGGGTCCAGAATTATTTAAGAAAAAAGGCAGAAGAAAAGAAAGAAGCCAAGACTGATGAGTTAACAAACTAGATTACTTTTCTTTTTTATTATGGTCTACTAAAGGTTAACTAGATTGATTATCAAAAAGATAGATGACAACTCTGTAGCCCTGATACCAGAGGAATCAGACGATCTCTTTACACTACGGCGTGTAATAAGCAAAGGTGACAGAGTAATTGGGGATACCTCAAGGGCTATCAAGCAGGAAAAAGATTTTGCAAGACCTGACAAGGCTGAAAGGATAAAGATTCGCATAGCGCTAGACGTTGAAAAAATTTCCATCGATGAGGTAGTTGATAGATTAAGAGTCCAAGGCACCATAGCAGAGTCAGACAATCAATCTGTAAGCAAAGGATCACACCATTCCCTGACACTAAAAATTGGTGATGCTGTTACTCTAATCAAAAAGAATTGGAGTGACATTGAAAAGAGATTAATCTTTGAAAAAAAGGATCATGGTGCATTTCTTCTTGTTGCAATAGATACAACAGACTGTGGCTTGGGGAGATTGAGTGGAACGCATCTCAAACTTTTGCCAAACATGTATTCTGGTGCAAGCGGAAAGAGATACAAGTCTAAATTCAACATACAAGATTTTTTCAAAGATGTCCAAAGTGCAATCTCGACGTTGATAAGAGATGGAGACAGCATAGTGATATTCGGACCAGGCGAGACCAAGAAGAGGTTGGTGAATTTTCTTGCAGAGGTTCCATCAATCAAGGGCCACAAGGTGCAGGCAGTAGATGGAATAGATTCTTCGGGGGAGGATGGAATTTACACTTTTATAAAATCAGACATTATGAAGCAGACACTTGACACAAGCAAGATTGCAAAAGTTTCTACCATACTAGATGAAACCATGGCAAGGGCAAACAAGAAAAGCAACAAGTTTACAATGGGTTTTGAGGAGACTGCGAGGGCAAACGAGGTAGGCGCGGTAGAATCTTTGGTATTTTCAGACAGGATCTTTGAAAAGCAAGATGAAGACAAGATAATAGAGTTTCTCAACCAAGTTGAGTCAAAAGGAGTCGAAGTTTATGCAGTAGATTCCACCACAGACGCCGGACTACGGGTTTCGTCTCTTGGGGGAGTGATTTCTCTTCTTAGGTTTGTCCCCCAAAGTTGACTCGTCGAGCCATTTCATGTACGGTACGCTTACACCATCCATCTTCAGCTCTACAATTTCTGGCACTTGATATGGGTGAGATTTTGCTATCTCTTCTTTGAGTTTTTGTTTTGATTTTGTAGTAGTTTTAAAAAGTGCTAAAAATTCTCCGACATCTTCAATCTTGCCTTTCCAAGAATAGGTAGAGTTTATTTTGGCATAGTTGACACAAGCTGCCAGTTTTCTTTGCACTACAACATGTGCCACTTTGGAAATTGATTTTTTGTCAGGATATGTTGAAACTATGACAATCCCCATAGCAACTGATAAATTTGCCCTGACTAAAAAGAGTATCAATTAATTTGGACTTTTCATTTTTGACGCACAATTCCATCATCTATGTTTTGATTGCATGGGCCATAGTATTTGCAGTTGCGAAGGTCTCAAAACTTGACAAACACGGATTTGAAGTAAAACCATACAGTTTGACATACAAGAACCAGAATGTTCAGGTTATACTCTCAAGAATTCTAAGTAGGACCCAGAGGGCAACTAGAATTTTTTCTAACGCAAGTGTAGTGTTGGGTTTTGTGATGATGGGAGCAGCATTTTGGTACCTCGCATCAAACCTGTCAAACTTTTTTGTAAAGCCAGCAGCATTTGCGGAGATGACGGTACTCATACCAGGGGTTACAATCCAGTCAAGCGCAAACATTGCATACTTTTTGCTTTCCGTGCCAATTGTACTGGTCATACATGAAGGTGCACATGGAATTGTTGCCACGCTAGAAAAGATAAAAATCAAGACTGGTGGATTTGCAGTCTTTATTGCACTATTTGCTGGATTTGTCGAGCCAGATGAGGAAGAGTTTGTCAAGGCAAAAAAAATCTCACGCCTTCGAGTAATTGGGGCAGGTGCCACATCAAATGTCTTGTTTTCATTTATAATTGCAGGACTGTTGATATTCAATCCATCATTTGCCCTGATCATGCCAGACCCAATCAGGGGAGTATTTTACCATGAACCACTTGGAGTTCCAATAGTTTCAGTGATGGAAGGCTCTGGTGCTGAAAAAGCTGGATTGCAAAAAGACGACATCATAAATTCAATAGATGGAAATCCAATTTTGCTCCCTCAAGACTTTGCCAAGATAAAATTAAAACCCGGAGACACTGCCATGGTCTCAGTAATTAGAGATGGAAAGCTTTTGCAGATTCCTGTTGTCATAACTCCTTCCAAAGATGATCCGCAAAAAGGAATGCTTGGAATTTTAAGAGCTGCACTTCCATCATACCAGCCAGTGGTTCCATATTACATTCACTGGAGTCCTGAGGTCTTCATGTTCCTATTGTGGCTTTGGATGTTATCATTTTTCATAGGAATATTCAACATGTTACCTTTACCAATATTGGATGGGGGTAAGTTCGTTCATACCATAATTGAAAAGAAAGTATCTGAAAAAGTATTGAAAGGTGCCATGCTGTCGCTCTATAGTGTCACGTTCATTTTGTTTGGTTTGAATATTGCCCTGTCAGCAGTAAAGTCTGGTTTTATAACAATTTAGCAAAAATTTTCCGGCCAGATCAGGCTTGTGGTCTTGAGACAAACTTGCCATAACCAGGTTTTGCAACAATCTTAAAATCTTCGGCAACTATATTTCCTCGAACAATTGTTTTAACAGGCCACCCCTTAAGATTCCAGCCTTCATAGACTGTATAATCAGAAAAACCATCTATGGTTTCCGCAGACACTTTTTCTTCCTTTTTTAAATCAACCAGAACAATGTCTGCATCAGAGCCTTTCTGGATTATTCCTTTTTTTGGATACATTCCAAATATTTTAGCCGTATTGAGACTGGTCATGTTTGACAACTGTTGCAAGTTTATCTTTCCCTTGTTGACTCCCTCGCTTAGCAATATAGGAAGCATGGTACCCATTCCTGGAAATCCTGCAAGTGCACCCCATACATTTTCTCCGCCAAGCTTTAGATTCAGCCTATTTGCAACATGATCCGTTCCAATCGTATCCATTCTACCACTTTGTATCTCATGCCACACAGATTCCACATCTTTGGAGGAGCGTATTGGTGGCATGACCTTGGCAAGATATCCTTTTTGTGATTCATACGACAGTGTAAGATAGTGTGGACATGTCTCAACATGGATCTTGGTTCCATTTTTCTTTTCTTCCGATATTGCATCAATTGCAGCCTTGGAGCCAATATGTACAAAATAGAGATTGCAACCATACTTTCTTGCAATCTTGGATATCGTAATAATTGACTTGACTTCAGATTCTGCAGGTCTGCTCTTGGACCATGCTGCAAGTCCATCCATTTTTTTCTCTTTTGCAGTCTTTATTCCGCATGAACACATCTGATAATCTTCTGCATGGACAAGGACTGGACAATTCAGTGATGCTGCCTTTGCAACTATTGTTTCAACCATGTCAGTTGTCATCTCTACTCTTTCTTCTCGGAGAGACTTTTCTCCAGGTTGCATGTCCATGTATACATGCCCTACCTCTTCGCCAAGATTCATGTATATCTTAAATGACGTTATTCCCTTGCTTTTGCAAAATTCCATTTCATGGATTTGGTTCCTGTGAAGTATGGCGGCATGAATTGAATAATCAACATAATGAGTTTTTGAGCTTTCTGCAAGTTGAGGGTCTAGATTTTTTTTGTACGAGCCACTCAGTCTGAGCATCCGCATCATTGTGGTGACTCCACCTATTGCAGCTACTTTTGACTCTGTTACAGCGGCATCGTTAATTGGAGAGTAGACTCCATAATGTATGTGAGGGTCAATGACACCTGGGAGCGAGACCAAGCCGTCTGCTTTTATTTTGAGATCACATTGTGGTATATCATTTGTAAGACCAACAACTTTGCCTTCATCTATTACAATGTTCTTGTTTACCATTACATTTTGGAAAATAACGTGTGACCCTGTAATTACAGCATCTACAGTCATTACGGATTTTGCTTGAAAACCTAGTATTATTCTTTGAGTAGATGAATTCTGTCAAATCATAGTTGGGTGATACTGGTATTACCGATCTTATAATTTCATCAAAAAAAGAAACTGGAGGAACATCAACTTTGTGTCCCAGATACAGAAAGAGACTTCAAGATGTAGGTGTAACTATCATCCCTAAGATGCAACAGGGTCAGTAAATGAATAAAAGCAGAGGATATTCTTGATAACAAAAGGGCCGGTGGTCTAGTGGTAGTGACGCCGCGTTCGCAACGCGGATGTCGGGGGTTCAAATCCCCCTCGGTCCACCAACTATACAGTTCGAAACCCCTTAAAACCAATAGAAATTTTGCCAGATGCAAAAATGTACAAAGACTCCTTGAAGATACAGACGTTAGGAAATGGTACGAGAACCTGTACAGGGGAAACGCGACTAGATTAGAAGAAAAATGAGTTATTTATGCGGTAACAGGTTGTCGTTATCCTTTTTCACGTATCTTTTTAAATCAAACAAATCAGAAAAAGTGTTCTCATCATTAGGATCGACGTATGGCATGAGTAAGTTCTTTAGATTCGTAAACTCTTGTGCTATTTTTGTTATCATCTCCCATATTTTTTCAGAGTCATCAAAATTAACATAGATCGACGGGGTTCGTAAAACATTCCATGTTTGCCTATATTGATTTTCAATCTCTTGACTAAATATTTCAAGCATCATGTCATATTCTATATTCACATCTAGGAATCTTTTTTGTGCCTTCTCATAATCTGTAATCTGCATTTGTTTGAGTTCATTGTAACTCATGCTTTGATCGTTATGATCTCGTAATCTCTGTTGTATTGCCATTCCTTCTATTTCATAATCTATTAATTGTAAACCGAATAACATCATCTTTGAATATCTTTTTCTTTTTGCATTTTTTATAGATTTTTGGTCTTCAGAAAACACGTGAACATCAATAATTAATTTTTTAAGTTTTTTTCCTTGTCTATCCTGAACATAGAAAATTAAGATTCCAAAAATTAATGAGAAAATAGAAATTCCAATTCCAATCTTACTATAAGTATCTTCTTGATCAACCTCTTTTTTTTCAGCCGTAGAATTAGCTGTGGGAAAACCATAAGCCGGAAAAATCCATATTATCATTAAGAATAGAACTACAATGAATAGACGCATAATGTTACTTCCATGACATTGATAAAATGTTTCATGTTATTACACTAACTGTTCAAACTTTTTAAGATTATCAATAATTGACTCAATACTAGGATTTGATCCGATAAAACCGACGTGAACTTTACAGAATCCTTAATTGCTTTATCAATAGTGGATAGATTGCAAACATGATACAAGCCTAAATACTTTCTTTACCAAGTGTTATGATTAGTATTGTATTGTTAACAGGTGCAGATCCAAATGAATGATAAAAAAACAGTACAGACTGTTGAGCAAGTAGCTGAGAATCTGATAGAGAGTGCAAGGATTGAAGCTGAGAATCTGATAGGGAGTGCAAAGGTTACCGCTGAGAATCTGATAGGAAGTTCAATGGATAAATCTGATGATCTAATAGGGAGTGCAATGGATAAAGCTAAGGACCTAATAGAGAGTGCAAGGATTGAAGCTGAGAATCTGATAGGGGGCGCAAAGGTTACCGCTGAGAATCTGATAGGAAGTTCAATGGATAAATCTGATAATCTAATAAAAAATACAATGGTTGAGGTCAAGAGTCTGAAAGAGAATACAGAGATCGAAATCAATAATGTGAAAGAAAGTGCCAGAGTTGAAGTTGAAAACCTGAAAAAAACTGCAAGTATTACAGCTGAAAACCTGAAAAAAACTGTAAGGATTACAGCTGAAAACCTGAAAAAAACTGTAAGGATTACAGCTGAAAACCTGAAAAAAACTGCAAGGATTACATCTGAAAACCTGAAAAAAACTGCAAGTATTGGAGATGAAAACCTGAAAAAAACTGCAAGTATTACAGCTGAGAATCTAATAGAGAGTGCAATTGGTGAAGCTGATAATCTAATAGAGAGTGCAATGGGTGAAGCTGATAATCTAATGGAGAGTGCAAGGGTTACCGCTGAGAATTTAATGGAGAGTGCAAGGGTTACCGCTGAAAACCTGAAAAAAACTGCAAGGATTAAAGCTAAGAATTTAGTGGAAAGTGTAAGGAGTTAACTTCGTCTTGCCTGATATTTACAATTTTCTTTTAGCATCCATTGTTAAGTCATCTGAGGATGCTATCTTGAGTATGGATTTTGATGGTATTGTTACTAGTTGGAACCATGGATCTGAAAAAATGTTCGGATATTCCTCAAAGGAGATTATAGGTAAATCAATTTGTTCTATTTATCCTACAGGTAAGGAATCTGAATTTGATGAAATCATTACTAAGCTCAAAAAAAATGAACGTATTGAACATTTTGAAACAGAGAGAAAGCGTAAAGATGGAAGTCTAATAGACGTATCTCTTAGCATATCACCAATAAAAAACGAAGGGGCAGTAATCGTAGGAATTGCAAAAATCATTCGGGACATATCTGGACAAAAACGTACATCTGCATATGCACGTAGTCTTATAGAAGCAAGTCTTGATCCATTAGTTACAATTAGTGCAAAAGGAAAGGTTACCGATGTAAATGAAGCTACAGTCAAGATTACAGGTGTACCAAGAGAGAATCTCATCGGTAGTGATTTCTCAGACTACTTTACCGAGCCAAAGAAGGCTCGTGAGGTATATGAGCGTGTGTTTAAAGAAGGATTTGTCGCAGACTATCCACTATCTATTAGAAATTCATCTGGACAGATCACAGACGTACTTTACAACGCATCTGTCTATAAAGACGATAAGGGAAATGTGCTAGGCATCTTTGCTGCAGCAAGAGATATCACTGAACGCAAGAAAGTAGAAAAACGACAGGCAGAACAAACTGACATAAAAGAAAAACGACAGGCAGAACAAACTGACATAAAAGAAAAACTACAGGCAGAATATACTTTAGCAAAAGAAAAACTACAATTAGAATACACTGACGCAAAAGAAAAACGACAGGCAGAACAAACTTTAGCAAAAGAAATACGACAGGCAGAACAAACTTTAGCAAAAGAAATACGACAGGCAGAACAAACTTTAGCAAAAGAAGTATCAGAAAAATTAAAGGGAATTGCAAAAGATGAGTTTGCTGCCATGGTAACCCATGAATTAACCACACCGCTTGTACCAATAATAATATACTGTAAGATGTTCAAAACATCAATGCTTGGCAGGATTGACCAAGAACAGTTAGAAGCAATTGAAGTAATAGAAAAAAATACCAAAAGACTTGAGACTCTAATAGCTGACATTATGGATGCAAGAAAGCTTGATCTTAATCAGCTGAAATTCAAAATAGATGATCTATCTCTGGATGAGTTTTTCTCTAATCTTGATTCTGATTATAGAAAGGCCTTAGAAAATAAAAAATGTCAGTTTACAACAAATCTATATGCCAAAAACCTAGTCATCAAAACAGACAAATCAAGATTGAGACAAGTTTTCGACAACCTAATAGGTAACGCAACAAAATTTATCCCAGAGAACAATGGAAAGATTGAGACTGGTTGCATGAAAGAAAACAACAACCTTGTTTTTTATGTAAAAGACAATGGGATTGGAATATTACAAGAGAAACAAAAAGACCTCTTCCAAAAATTCTATCAAATTGATATGTCGGAAAGAAGATCTATAGGTGGAACCGGGCTTGGTCTTGTCATCTCAAAAGGAATAGTAGAGAAACTCGGTGGTACCATCTCAGTTGAAAGTGATGGGAAAACAGGAACTACTTTTTACATGAAATTTCCATCATGATTACAAATATTGTATAACGTAATTTACATGGTATACATGTTCTTATATGTTATTACCTACATATGGAATCAGATTATGAAAATTCTCATCATTGATGATAATGAAGATATTACAAAAGCGATCTCCAAGTATATGACGCTTAAAGGACACTCGTGCTCTGTTGTCAATGATGGTCGAAGTGGTCTTAACCTGATTGAGAATCAGACATTTGATGCAGTCATACTTGACCTTGCTATGCCGGAATTTTCAGGTCGTGATATTATAGATGCGTTGAATAAAAACGGGAAAATAAAAAACCAAAATATCATAGTATTGACAGCATCTTCAATAACATATGATGATGAATCAATACTAAAAAGCAAAGGAGCTCGTTCATGTTTAAGAAAACCAGTCGATCCAGACGTTCTCCTGAATCACATAGTACAATTTGCAAAATAAAAAACAAACTGAGGTAAACTAGATGGACGAAGCCCACTTGCTTAACGAAGCCAAACAGATCAGACTGTTCTTAGAAAAAATAAAGAAAATAATTGCTTTGGACTATGATGAAATCAAACATACACCTTATGTGAATACTACAATTGAAGACATAGATCAGATTAGTGTAACCACAAAAAATTTTCTGGAAAAAGTTTCAAAAGACAATACAACAAGTATTGAATTGCGAACAAAAATTAATCATGAACTTAGGACTCCATTGGTGCCAATCATGGCATATGCCGAAATGCTTTTGGATCCCAAGTTTGGCTCACTATCAGACGAGCAAAGAAAACGGCTAGAGATGATGAGATCCAACATAGAAACACTTACACAAACAATACATGATCTTCTTAATGAAAAAAACTTTAATGCTATATCAGATAAACCTAGGGAAAATATTTCCCATGAAATCAGGGAACTAAGACAGGAAAAAAAGATCCAAGATGTAATAAACACTTCTCTTTCTGAAGAACTAGAACAGACCAAAAAAGAAAATAAAGAGATAAGAAACAGGTTGAAAGAAGATCATCACAAAATAAGAGAAAGTGTGCAAGAAAAGATGTTCATATCAAAGGAATCGCACGATAGAAAAGAAAAGAATCTGCGATTGCAGAAAAAGTACTACATTACACTAGTTATCATTGTTGTTGCAGTATCTGTAGGATTTACTGTCTATTTGTTGTATGCAGTAGAATTGGTAGGACAACAATACAAAGTTTCAAACCATGGTGGTAGTTATTCATCAAACTATGTTGTTCAAAATCTACAAGGAGATACGGTAAACACATGGGCATCATGGAATATCCCCGATAGTAGAGTTCTTCACATTCACATAGTAAATACGGCAAATCTTGCACAAGATAAAATAGATATCATAAAGGATGTGGTTCTATCCAACAAGACAGTTTCCATTGATGATTCACTCAATGGTAATGGTCCACAAGGAACTTCCTCAGTATATTACATGGGATGGCGTGGAGCTGCTGCGGAAGCTTACTCTACGCCTACAAAGTTATACATTCCGCAAAATTTTGACATAAACGGATCCCCTGACAGGGTAGGAGACATTGAATTAATACTTACAAATGATGTCAGTCCTGATGGATATTCTGGATTTACCAAGTCTCTTGTAGATGGTAATCAGATTCTAAAGTCGAAAATAACCATCTATGATGCAGGTAGGATGGACCCAAGATGGCTTGGTGCCGTTGTACGACATGAATTTGGACATGCTTTGGGTCTTGGTCACTCTACTGCTACGGAGGATCTAATGCATCCAATGCTCTCAGATTACCCCTACATTTCTGGCTGTGACATTAATGCACTAAAAGGACTGTATAATGGAGATGAGAACAGTAAGGTAGTATGTAAAAAATAACATGTAGAATAAAACGTACAATATAGACAGAAAATAAATTTGAAAAAAGCTAGTATGTTGTATTTTGTCATACCTATAGAAAATGAACTGAAATGACATTTAAAACTAAAAACTAGTACGATTTGCTAATGATCCTCACCTGTACATGGAAATAATATGCGACTGGCTGTTAGATCTTCAGTATTTTATTATCATATTATGATTTAGGATACTGTTACTATGGACCTTATTTGGTAACTCATATTTCTTACTTGTCACATGGCATGATGATGTATTTATTACAAGACTACGTGCTTCAGATCTGTTTTCAACTAAAGGATAACGGCTCTGTTTGATATTAAACACCAAATATTTTGAAAAGGAATTTAGAAAGGTACCTGTAGAAAATCTGTGGAAGCTCATCGAAGAACTATTATTTCCACATTCTAATGTGTTTGATAAAAATACTATGAGTTATGAAGAGGTTTTTGAATTATGTGTTGTTTTAAGGCATCTGATGAAATATTCAGAGCTCATCCAGATTGACATTCTGAAACGCAGACTGAGTGATCTAATTGGGTCTAAATATAAGACATTGAACTAATTTAACCAAATCCACCATGTTTTTGTCCGTATTATTCTTGTCAAGTGTGATACTTTTTGTTCTAAGAAAACCAATCTTCATCCTGGTTCAACTTGGCAGGGTTGAAGATGTAGAGATTCTGGTAAGAGAAGATATCTAGTATCAGGGGAAGTATTTTTGTTGTTTACAACTATTACTTGCATTTTATTCCATGACTTGTAACAATTTTTTCATTATACCTGTTTGGTATTACCAATGTCAACCTAGCAATGAATATGGCTGCAATGGTTGTCCACAATTAAAATAAAAAACAATATACAACCATACCAATTAGTGCATTTAATGAAAGTATTCAATGGTAAGACAGCAGCAAACGATTACATGTCAAGTCACACATTGACTTTTTCTACACCAGAGCTTACACTAACTAGATTTGCATTTTGGTTGGGCGACATGGTACCTGATCCAAAAAATCCTGGTCAGCAAATGCCCAGATTGATGAACTTTATAGAAGAGAAAGATTTTGCGCCAACTCCTCTAGTGGATGATGATACATTTGTGCCAACAGGCGCAATGAAAACAATTGGTGGCTTGTATGGCAGTGTTAATACATCAACTGAAACAAGCTCAAAATTTTGTCAAGAGTGTGGCTCAAAATTATCCTTGGTTGCAAAATTCTGTACAGAATGCGGCGCAAACCAAGACTAGAATTAGAATTTTTCACTAGGATGTTTTATTTCCACACTTGGAACAGAACTTTGCATTAGCTTTCAGAGCAGATCCACAGGCACTGCATACAGGACCGCTTGATGGACTTTTTGGCAAGAGTGCGGGATCTGGTCGTGGAAGTTCACCAGGTGATGAAAACGCCGCTGCTGCAGATATGATTGATGGAGGCTGTCCAAGCCCTGGCAAGGTAGCTGCCATTTGTGATGCTTGAGGCCCCATGCCAGGAGGCATTGGACTTGCCATGGTAGAACCAGATGCACGGCCACTTGATATCTTGTCAAGTGATTTCTTTAGCTCAAAGATTACCTTGACAGACAAAAACTCTAGTGATGAATACGATACGACATAGTCTCCCAGTTTCTCAAAGAATTCCTTGTCTGAAAGCTTTCCTTGTTTATACATTGTATTAGCATCAAGAAATGATTCATAGTATCCTTGGGTATCATTTAGTAGATTCTGCAGTTTGTCAAATAGAAGGTTTAGAGTATCAATATCTCCAAATGACATGTGGACTGTTTCCTTGACCGGTATTAATTATTTTAGATCGAAAAAAGAAGAAATGAGGTTAGATTTTTGAAAGAGCATTGTCTATCATATTCTTGTAAGAACCCTTTGATGCAGCGCCTACTTGTTGTGCTACAACCTGGCCCTTGCTGAATAATGCTAGTGTTGGTATGCTAAAGACATTGTACTTTGATGCAAGTTCGTTGTTTTCATCAACATTAACCTTGACAAAGTTGATCTTTCCTGCATATTCACCGGCTAGCTCTTCAACTACAGGACTTACCATCCTGCATGGACCACACCATTCGGCCCAAAAATCTACAAACACAGGAATTGGAGAAGCCATTACCTCTTTTTCCCAGTTCTTTGAATCTACAGGTTTTGCTTTATCCATATATTATAAAATCCTGAATCCCTAAATATATTGAACGGTCATATCTACCAGCGGCTTCGTAAGCCGTAATAATTTTTATCGCCAGATCTTCTGCGATCATCTTTTCTATCATCACGTCTTCCATAACCGCCTCCTCCAGATCTGCCATAACCTCCACCTGATCTACCATAACCTCCACCACCAGATCTGCCAAAGCCTCTCCTATGACTTACTTCTCTTTTTAGTGGATCTGGGATATTTACTGCAATTCCCAGTTCTTTGTTTAGATCTTTCATCTGGACCTTGGTTTGGTTCGATATTGCCTTGAAATCTCCAATTGAAGAATAAGATACTAGAGTTATTGCTCTGCCTTTTTCTCCTGCTCGTGCAGTTCGTCCAATCCTATGGAAATATACCATATCTTGGTTTGGAACATCATAATTTATCACCAATGCAACTTTTGGTACATCGATGCCTCTTGCTGCCACATCAGTAGCTACCAAAATATCTGCCTTGCCTTTTTTAAACATGTACATTGCCTTGTCTCTTCTAAACTGAGACATGTCTCCTTGAATTGAGACTACATTGAATCTTCCCTGTTCCAATTCATGGGCAACTCTTCTTGTCCTGTCTTTTGTAGAACAGAAAACTATTGCCTGACCTGCACCATTTTCTTTTATGAATTTAAAAAGATAGTCAGTTTTTTCTCTGTCTTTGATTACAAGAAATGCTTGCTCTATTCCCTCTCCACTTAGATCATCTGAATCGATGAATATTTTTTGTGGATTTTTCATGTATTTTTCTGCAAGCATCAGAATTGCAGCAGGCATGGTAGCAGAAAATAGTGCGTTGATGTGATCCTCTGGAACCAAGTCCAAGATGAATTTTATATCTTCTATGAATCCCATGTCAAGCATGGTGTCTGCTTCATCAAGTATAACCCACTTTATTTTTTGTAGTTTTATGGAACCGCGCTTGATGTGATCAATAAGACGTCCAGGAGTTGCGACTACAATCTCCACTCCTCGATGAAGTTCTTGGAGTTGTATGTTCATGCTCTGGCCACCGTAGATTGTTACACTACGAATTCCAGAATGCCTTGAGAATTTTACAATCTCATCAGATATCTGCACTGCAAGTTCTCTTGTTGGAGCAATGATGAGTGCCTGTACTCCACCTTTTGGAATGACATTTTGGATTATTGGTAACGAAAATGCAGCTGTCTTTCCTGTTCCGGTATGTGCCTGACCTATGACATCCTGACCTGAAAGAAGTACCGGAATAGCTCCTGTCTGGATAGGAAATGGTTCACGAAAGCCCATTTCATTAAGAGCAGTGAGTATGGTATCCTTTAGTCCTAATTCTTCAAATTTTGCCAAGTTTATTCATCTTTTTATTGAAACGACAGAGAAAAGTTTGATCACCTATTTCCGTCTATTTTTGTTTAATGTAGCCTTCTGGCTCTAATAACTCTTTCCAAAATATTGAAAAAATTTCCATTATTTTTGGAAATTGTATAATCTCTTGCTCCGATATGTGGCATAGATTTGACCCATCAAAATGATATACATAATTATCTGAGATTCATGTAGGTTAAAGCATGAGCAGCGAACTTCGATTAAAAAAACTGCGAGGATCTGGAGGTTTTATCATGGCAACAGTTAACGACGATCAACAAAGAAAGGGTAATCTTGGAGGGCCGGACTTGTTTCTTGCTCCAGTTGGACGTCTTGATTCAGAAAAGATTTCCAAGTATTACTGCAATACATGCGAGAAAGAATACGAGGGAAGCCCAAAGATAGAATATGAAAATCCAAATGAGATAGTGGCAGAAAATCTTGTTCTTCTTGAGAAGGGACAATATGTGTGTACAACATGTGGTTCAATTCTTGCAGAATATAGAAACTTTAGCAAGCCCGATGAAGCTGCATCAGTTGGAGCTGCAATACCTGTCACTAACACAAATGTTGTAGCACCACCAGCTCAGAGTGTTCAATTACAAGAGCAGCCAAAAGCATCTACTAGCGTAAAGACATTTAGCTCAATTACAGGTCTAGGAGTTTATGACACTGAAGCAAGAAAGGTTGGAGTTGTCAAAGAGATGGGCATCCAGCCAGATCAGTCAAGTATAGTGCTAGTTGTAACAAAAAATGATGGAACAGATATCACAATAAAGTGGGATGACATACGAAAAATTGGTGAGATTATATTGCTTGGAAGCTTGCTTGCTGAAAATAATTTAAAATGCGTCAAGTGTGATTATACAAACAGTCAAGGCTCCAAGTTCTGTGAGAGTTGTGGTAACAAATTAAAATAAGTCATCATTGTTAAGCAAGATTTATCTTACGATTTCGGAGAATGTAGAGATGAATGGATAAACTTTCCCTCAAATCAGGCATCGTAAAGGATATCATAATAGTGGTAATTGGCATTGCAATAATTTGGATCGGTCTTCGAGTAGCGTTTGGAACAGAAAATCCATTCTATGTCGTAGCAAGTGGAAGCATGATACCAAACTTGCAAGTTTTTGATGTCATTGTGGTTCAGGGACATGTAGCTTTTGATCAATTAAAAGTTGGCGACATCATAGTTTTCCACGCGCCATCGGAGGACAAGGTCATAGTTCATCGTGTGGCAGAGATACTAAACAAGAATCCTCTTGTAATTAGGACGAAGGGAGATGCAAATCCTGGGTCCATACCCGGAGTTGACTATCCAATAACAAAAAATGACTATATCGGAAAAGTTGTCTATGTCATACCACAGATAGGTTATGTTACAAGAATACTCACGCCCCCCATCAATTACATCATAATAGCTGTAATTGTAGGAATCATGCTGGTAAAACAATTTAGCAACCCAAAATCTGCAGGCAGTTTGTCTGGCAAGGACAAGACAAATTCAAACGAGCCGGGGACTAGCACAGATAACAATTTGTCAAGTGACAAATCATATCTCATAAACGATTCAGACACACTTGAAACCAAAACAAGCAACGAACCTCAGAACAAAGATTCAGACAAGTAAATTTCTATTATTTTTGTACCTTGAATACGCGCTCAAAGTAATCTGATTGTTCAGATTCAGGTTCTGAATTTTCTTTAATGTTTGCAAGGTTTTTAGCTAGTTTTTTCTTGTATCCAAGCTGCATTTGGCGTGCAATCTGTATTCTCTGGGCCTGCGGAGAACCGGCACCATGCATTGACTCAGTCAGGTATCCTACTGCATTTCTGCCCAGTGTCATATTTTCAATCAGCCTTAATATTCTAATCCTATTTTCTACATCAACTCCTTTTCGTCCTCTGAGGTATTTTTTCAGTATCGGACCTGTTATTGGATTTTTCAAATCTTTTTCAGATGGAAGTGTGACAACAAGACCACCGGCAATATCTTGTGCCAGCCTGCCTATTTCATACGGAAATCTAGTTACATTATGCTTGGTAACATTTGCTAGCATGTCATCGTTGAGCCAGACACCAGACTTGGTGCGATGAGCTTGAGATGATGATGCAATACCAGTTGCATATATTGTTTCATTGAGATGAGTCATTTCTACCAGTTTGTCCCGTATGTGAGAAACATCAGGTACACCGTTGTAATCAGCAATTGCGGCAGCTGCACCAATTAAAACATCACCCAAGCCTGTCTTGCATACATAGCTTCTTCTGTGATAGCAAGTAAATCGTTCTACAAGCATTGCGGCAAATTCATACTCTCCAAACATGAATACCTTATCCCATGGAATGAATACTCGATCAAAAACCATAAGGGCCTCCTGACCTGCAAATTTTGCGTTTCCTGAATCAATGTCTCCTTCTTCCATGCTTCTCGTGTCACAGGATTGGCGTCCGTAGATGTATGTGATTCCAGGAGAATCTGCAGGCATTGCACCGACCACTGCATAATCCTTGTCGCCTTCCAACAATCTCATTGTGGGCATAACTATTATCCAGTGTGAATTGATACAGCCAGTCTGGTGAGCCTTGGCACCTGTAACAAATATTCCCTTGTCATTTTTTTCTACTACATGTAAGAATACATCCGGATCTTCTTGCTGGTGTGGTGCCTTGCTTCGGTCTCCCTTTGGATCAGTCATGGCACCGCCAATGACAAAATTCTCTTGCTGGATCATCTTGATAAAATCGACTAGTCGTTTATGATAGTCGGTCTTGTGTTTTTCATCAATTTCAAAAGTAACAGAATACAGCGAGTTTAGTGCATCCATCCCAACACATCTTTGAAAACATGTTCCGGTAAGTTGGCCAAGTTTTCTCTGCATTTTATTTTGGTTTACCAAATCATCGGCACTCTCAGCTATATGCAAAAACCTGTTAACTTGCAAGCCAGTGATGGATGATTTTGCAGTAGCCATCTCGGCTTCCTTTTCTGCCAGATCATATGTCTCTGCTACTGCATTTATTGATGGTCTAATCATAGGGTGATCTACAGGCTCTTTTACAAGTTCGCCAAAAAGGTAAACTTTCATGTCACGGCCTCTGAGACTTTGAATATACTCAGCAGCTGTCTTAATTGGCATATCTGCTAGTACCCTTTGTAAGTAATATAAATATTATAATAAAATCGTTGTTTTCTAAACAAGTCCGATTCTTACATCAACAACTTTGCAGCCCTTGCCTTTTTCAAATACAAGAACAGGATTCATGTCAAGTTCTTTTATTTCTTCAAAGTCAGTCACTAGCTGGGAAATTCGTTGTATACAGTCTGCAAGTTTTTTGACATCGGATGGCTTTTCGCCCCTTACACCATGCAACAATTTGTTTGTTTTAATAGATGATATCATGTCATCTGCTTCCGAGTCTGTAACAGGCGCAACCCGGAATGTTACATCCTTTAGTACCTCGACGTAGATTCCTCCCATACCAAACATAACTACAGGTCCAAATCCCGGTTCTTGCTTTGAGCCTACGATTGTCTCTTTTCCACCTTTTACCATCTCTTGAACCAGTACACCTTTGATGACTGCTTTCTTGTTGTATTTTCTCGCATTTTTGATTATTTCTTTAAAGGCCTTTTTGACTTCTTGAGGAGTCTTTAATCCCACTTTGACTCCTCCCGCATCAGATTTGTGAATAATTTGCGGTGAAACAATTTTCATCACAACAGGATATCCAATTTTTTTTGCAGCAGATGTTGCATCTTTTTCCTTTATGGCAAGAATGCTTTCAGGTACAGGAAAACCATATGCGCGTAAAACTTCTTGTCCTTCTTCCTCTAACAAGTTCTTTCTTCCCTCAGATTTTACCTTGGCAAAGATTTGCTCTACTTTTTTCTTGTTTACTTTGAATTGCTGTATCCTTCCTTCTGGTGTTGCAGACCATTGTGCAAATCTTAGCATTGCCTTTAGAGCACGGATTGCTTTTTCTGCATAGTTATAATATGGAACACCGCCCTCTGCCAGAATTTCCTTGTTTTTTATTCCCTCATCAAGACCCATCAGGCTTGCAAGAATTGTCTTGTTGTATTTTTTTGATGCACTTACAACTACTTCTGCAAGTTTATTGTAATCAAGTGTAGCAGATGGTGTACACATTGTTATGACTGAACCAGTGTTTGGATGAGCAAGTACAAGATTTAACACGTGATCAAATCTGTTAAAATCGGCATCTCCCACAATGTCCACTGGATTTCTGGAGGTTCCCCACGGAGGAATGACTGCGTTTATCTGCGGTCTAATGTCCTCTATGTTTGCCATCTTTATTCCCATTTTGGAACAGGCATCAGTAGAAATTATTGCTGGCCCTCCTGCATTTGATACAATGACCAAGTCTCCCTTGGAAGGCAGTGGTTGCTTTGAAAATGCAGTTGCATAATCAAATAATTCTTCCATGGTGTCAACCCTTATTGCGCCTGATTGAGTTAGCAGTGCATCGTAGATTTCATCAGAGCCCATGAGTGCACCAGTGTGAGACATGGCTGCTTTTGCACCCTCCGGGCTTCGGCCGGACTTTAAAACCAGTACAGGTTTTCTTGATTTGTTTAATCTAGTAATTTGTTTGCATATCTTCAGAAATTCTCTTCCATTGGTCATATCTTCAAGATACATTACAATTACTTTGGTCTGCTCGTGCTCTGCAAGCATTTTTAGAATGTCAACTTCGTTGAGGTCAACTTTATTTCCCATACTGATTACAGATGAAAATCCTATTCCTTGGGCACTGGCATCTTCAACCAGTGCTGCACAGATGGCACCACTTTGTGATACAAGGGCAATCCCTCCAGACTTGGGAGTCACTTTGAGAAAAGTAGAATTCATCATTGTTTGCGGCGCCAGGTTCATAACACCAAGGCAGTTTGGCCCTATGATTTTGATATTATACTGCTTGGCAATTTCTGCAAGTTTTCGCTCAAGCTTTGCACCCTCTTCGTTGACTTCCTTGAATCCTGCAGTTATTACTATTGCTCCCTTGATTCCCTTTTTGCCACACTCTTCAAGCACTGCAGGAACAACATCATTTTTTGTAACCACAACTGCAAGATCTATTTCTTCAGGAACATCTAGAACACTCTTGTATGCCTTTTTATCAAATATAGTCTCCCTTGTTGGATTTATTGGAAGAATTTTTCCGGTATACCCTTTTAGTATGTTGGATGTAATAGCACGACCCACACTTCCTTCTTTATCAGAAGCCCCGATTATGGCAATAGATTTTGGAGACAGGAAAATAGATTCACTCATTTTAATGAGATGGACTCAAATGTATTTGTATAATAAGTTTATCCAAGGAAAATGCCTGATCCCAAACAATGGATTAGCTGCCAAGCATCTTTCCAGCTAAATTCTGGTTTCTAGGTATCCAGATTATCTTTAGATTTGAAAACTTTGCTGCAAGATCCCAGGCTTCTCTTGCAAGGCTGCATAACTTGTCATTGTTTATAGCATATTCATGGTTTAATTGTGATACTGTATTTTTTGAATCGCTGTAGATGACAATCTCATCAGTAGTGCCTGCAAATTTTTGTAGAGTGGAAATTATGGCCATGTATTCAGCTTGGTTATTTGTTATGTCAGGCTCTTTTTTGTAAAACGACTCTCCCGTTTCTTTTACAAAGAATCCAAATCCCGAATTAGGACCGCCTGAGCCGTCAACAAATATGCTAAGGACCATCTTTGTACAACCTCATGAGTTTTACACTCAAGTTTACAGTTATCATATAGATTACAGTTGAGATGGATTGTGACACAAGGGATGCGGCATAAGCTTGATAGGAATTTGTGAGTAGATAATATTGAAGAGACCACCTACAGGCAGTATAGATAACCTCACCTATTCCAAGAGAGGATATTACCTTTATCAGATCTCGCCTGAGTTCTGCCTTGTCCACCTGGCCTGTTTCAAGGAGATATTTTTTCTTGTTGTCAATGTAATAAAGTGAGCCAAAAGTGGAAAAATACACAACATAATCAACGCCCAAACTTATGGTTGCGTTTACATAGCTTTGCTGATTTGAAAATATCTGTGCAACTATTGCCGAAATTGCAATTGATGCAAGAAATCCTAAAAGAATATTCTTGTTGAGTTTTAGATATTCTTTGTACTGTTGCTTCACAGATTAATTTTATTCATCTGACAAATAAATCAAGTCTATTGCAGAGTTATTCTCAAAAATATTAGTATGCCAGCAAATTCTGCCACATGTACTGCCAACAAATATGGCAGTAGCGCAGTTCCATAAAGTTCCATCATTGTAAAGTATGCATATACACCAATCACATTATGCAAAAACAAGAGGCCTGCAAAAAATATCATTCCCAAAGGCAATTGTGCCTTGGTTTTGGAATACATTTTGGCAAAAACCCCGATAAGTACTCCGAGAGATACCATGTTTGCTCCAGAAACAATTGTACTTGCAGTCATTAGGACTTCCATTTGAAAACACTTGGCTCCACTTGACTTATTTACTTTGTTCCAATTTACTTACAATTTCGTCAAAGACTTGCAAATTTGCCTCAAGAAACGTAGACAAGAAAAATGTTGCGCCATACTTTTCTCCTACTCGAGTTATCAGGTTGTTTTTTTCAAGGACTCCTATGTGATGCTGTATTGCCTTGTAATCAAGATCCATCTCTTTTGCAAGTTGGTTTGCATTGAGAGGTTTATTACGGATATGAGAAATGAGACGAATTCTGTTTAATCCACCTCTTGAGCCCATAAATACAAACCACAATAGGCGTTTTGCATGTGGGTCTCCAGCCATGTATTTCCGTGTATCATCAGTTAATTAATAGATCTTGGTTTTGTCATAGATTTTTGAATCAATAAAAAAGTGTGGCAGCAAGGATACCAAACAAAATTATTTCATATACGTAATCGAATAACTGATAAGATCGATCAGGATTAGATGAAAACATGCTTGATTATGATTATCCTCTGTACAGGCCTCCGTCTGAAGCCAAGTCATTAATTTTTCAGGTCACTCTAGGTTGCTCGTTTAACAAGTGTTCATACTGCAACATGTATCGTTCAAAAGAATATTCTGAGAGACCATGGGAAGAGATCAGGGCAGAAATTGATCTTGCCTCAAAGCACATGCCCAACAGTACCAGAATATTTCTTGCAGATGGTGACGCATTGAACTTGCCAACTCAAAGTATGCTACAGATTCTGGACTATCTGCGAGTAAAGTTTCCAAACTTTGAGCGTATATCTTGCTATGCCATGCCACAAAACATTATGAAAAAATCTCCAGAGGATCTCAAAAAATTATATACGGCAGGACTGACAATGTTTTACATAGGAATAGAAAGCGGATCAGATACAATTCTCAAAAAAGTCACCAAGGGTGCAACAGGCCAGACAATCATAAAGTCATGCCAAAAAGCGAAAGATGCTGGATATACCATATCATGCATGGTAATTTTGGGCTTGGGCGGAAAGACTTACTCGAGGGATCACATAGAGGAGACCGCCAAAGTGCTAAGCGCCTCTGCGCCGCACTATGTTGGAGCCCTGACTCTGCATTTAGAAGACGGCATCCGTGATGAATTCCTGACAAAATTCAAAGAGCCATTTTTGCCAATTGATGACTCTGAAGCATTATGGGAACTGGAACTTTTGATATCAAAAATAGAGCCCAGTACACAGGTTGTCTTTCGTGCAAATCATGGATCAAATGCTTATCCAATAGGAGGAACTCTTCCACAAGACAGACAGTCCATGCTGCAAAAAATTTCTTATCTAAGAGATCACCCAGAATTATGCCGACCTGTTGGTCTTAGAGGATTCTGATTACACAGAATACTTTGCGTTTCGTATCTGATATCAAATATATTATTCCAGATTTTTAGTGCGTATCAAAAGCATTTCATTTATGCATTATTTTGGAGTCTGGTAGTTACAAGGATTAGTAAATTAGCATCACTATGGCATACTATATTCAGGATAATGGTTTAGCATGACACCATTTTTTGCTGCCAAGGCCTTTTGCCCCATTCGTGAAATCAGTAGCTTGTTTTTCCATATGTTTTCTATAAGGTCCTAAAAATTTGGGACCAGTCAGTGGAATGTAGAATTGTATAACGCATAGCCCAGTTATAACAGCGCTACATTACCTTGCAATGTAGATTGCCTCCCCTAGACCCTTGATGGAATTTTTTGAGCCATCCAGAGGTACCAGTATTTTCTTTATTCTCAATTTTGTTTTTGCAATCCCAGCCATTCCTATGAATTTCATGACTCTTAAAAAAAATAGATACTGATTATCAAAGTTGAGAGTCGTTATGATTGATTTTATCTTGCTTTGGTGGAGATGTAATTTACCATCTGTGCTGAGTCTTTACGTTCTTAACTTTTCAAATCTCTTGTTGTATTTTTCTTGGTATTTTATTATCAACCCGTGATTTGTCTTATCATCATATTTTATTTCTTGACTTTTGAATTCCTTTTGTAGTTTGCGCTCTATTTCTCTTCTTATTTTAGTTACTTGTAATATTGCATTTTTTTTAGTCATGTCTTCATTTTTTCCTTTTATGGTCAATGTTCTACTATGAAAACGATTGGCTATTCTAGTCCTAGTTTTCCTAGTGATTTCTTCTGCTAGATCAAAATGCCCCTGTTCATGTTTTAAAAGCGATATGCTGTTTTTCTTGTTAATGTTTTTCATTACCCATGATATGTCAGGGATAAAAACTGCGTTGAGATGCATATCCATAATCCTAAATTTGAATTTGCCCCTAGTCTCAATATACTCAATAAGCGGCCTTGATTCAAATCCTATTGCAGAGCTAGCTGATGCTTTATCTTGAAGATCAGGCTTTTTTTTGAAATCATTCCATTTTAAGATTCTATTCGTATTCCAAATAATTACTGGAAATTCTGAATTTATAGACGCGTTAATAACAAAGATTTGCATACAGTTACCAACTCTAGGGTTAGTCTGTAAAGCTATTAAGTCATGTTTACATCCACGTTAGTTTTATGGACTAGACTGTTACTAGTCATTTGAAAGTGTTGATGCGAATATCTTGCCTTTTGCAGTCAAACCGACATTAATCTTTGATTTGTCAATTATTGATTCTACAAGGCCTTTTCTCTCAAGCCATACAATATGCTTTGCAAGTCTGGTATAGTTCAGATTGGTATCCAATGATAAACTAGTCTTTGCCTCGGGACCATTGTCTGTCATGGTCTTGAGTATGCGCAATAAAGTTTTCATGCTGGGCTCAAAGCCAGGTTCTATTTTTTTATTCTTGATAATGTCAAGTGGTTTAGAGCGCAATATTGTGGCACCTGCTTTTGTTGTACACTGGTGCATATACAGCATGCCGCTATATAGAGGATCTCGACAGATTTGTCCATAAAACTAACGTGGATGTAAACATGACTTAATTGGTTTAATGGTGATAACTTAACAATGACAGGTACGACATCAAAAGAAGGGCATGTATAAATGTCAACTGAGATCAAAGATAAGGTAGGAAATCTTGCTGGAATTGAAGTCTTGGAAAAAAATGGCATAGATTTAGAGAAACTACGAAAACTTATTGTGGCTGGTGTAGGATCGGAATTTGCAACATATTACTATTATACCATATTGCGAATGCATTGTACTGGCCTAGATGGTGAAGGCATTAAAGAAATCGTTGAAGATGCCAGAATTGAGGATAGAAATCACTTTGAGGCCATGACACCAAGGCTGTATGAGCTTGGAGGAAACCTTCCAAGGGATCTTAGACAGTTTGCAGACATTGCAGGCTGTCCTGATGCGTTTCTACCAAAAAATTGGGAAAACATTGACGAGATCCTAAAAGTTCTCCTTGATGCAGAAAAATGTGCAATTCGTTCATGGGGTGAAGTGTGCGATTATACTGTTGGAAAAGATCATAGAACATATGAAATTGCTCAGAGAATAATGGGAGAGGAGATAGAACACGAAGCCTGGTTTGTAGAACTACTTTCAAAAAGACCATCGGGACACTTTAGAAGGGCGGTTGTAGGACAATCTGATTCCTAATCTTGTCACACCATCTTGAAAAAAGCTTAACTAAATTACTTGTTCGAGGCACAAGTATTTGTATTGTTCTGACAGAATGAAAAAGAAAATTTTCTTTGGTAAGGGAGAGATTCTTCTATGTACAGAAATGTACATGAAACACACTACGTATAACTAAAACACACGTGCATGTACACGTGGCTTAATTGTTTTACTATGAACACGATAACAGTGATAGACACAAAACAAAATCTGATGCTTCCTATGCAGGTTATTGTGATCTTACTTCTAGCTTTTTCTGTTCAATCTGCGATGACCATAACTTCAGTGCCTGACAAACTATGTGTTAATGATGCCCAGTATAGCAATATGACTTGCCACGAAAAGAATACAAAACCATTACCATAAAATTGGAAACTTATCTGAGATTCTTAAAAAATGTAAACGATGCACAGAAAAAAGATTCTGTCGCGAACATCAGTTAGATTCCTTTAATCTCCTGCTTGATCATGGGTGTGTGACATGGTACTAGATATTGACGGTAAAACAATTGAGCCATGTTTACAAGTTTGTCAGTATTATGGACTAGTTTGTACCTCATAATTATAACTTGTTTCATTAAATCTTTTTTTATGGAACGAGGGTTAACGTGTGCAAATCATTCAGATGAAGAAATAATTCTTGATCAAATAGGATGGAATAATTTTAGCTGCCCAAAGTGTGGCAAGTACTACTCTGTTGGAAGAAAGGTCGTATTGTTAAATCCAAAACATGTCTCAAAAACTCGAGACAAGTGATAAATTGATTCTACAGCCGTTTGATGTTTCAATCATGGCAAAATTTTGTGTTTTGGCCCGTATTTTCCATATAAAATGGACCTAGTTAGTTTTTTCGACCCTGTAAATCGTTGGATTTGCCTTCTGCAATTGCACACTCATGACACAATCTTGGTTTTAAGACTGCCAACTCCTTATGCTTTTTGCAACGTTTGCATATCTCTTTCATTGTCAATAGATATACCGCATGATCAAACTAAAAGATTTTGCCTTCTTGCTTGAGCAATCAGGATATAGTATCTTTATTTTTTGCATGTGGGAAAAGAAATTATCTCATACATCATCATAAGAGATTAAGACTCACTGACCCAATCTGAAATTTTCCAAGATTTTTCTAAAATTCTAACTAGATAACAAATGTGGGCGTTTTTCTTCTTTACTTGACAATATGGAAACATAGCTATACGTCAAAGATGTTTTGGCGTGATGACATACTGTCACTATGATTACATCCTGTGTCTTTTATATCATGATTTTGCATACATGTATGTTGACTGTAAAAACATGATAAAATTATTATTCTTGCGTAGATGTAATAATATTCTAAGTCAAAAGAAAATATAATTTCTCGGTTGTATAAAAAAATTGGAAAGTTTTGGGTTTATCCAAATTTCTTTCCGCATACATCACATTGCCAGTGATGATCTGGTGTGACATTCCACTTGTGTTCATGCTGTACTTGCTGAGTCATGATTATTCTCATTTGTGTAATCAATTATTTAACGCGCATTTACATTTGTGTCCGGTTCAATAACAAGTTTGTTAGTATTGTGGACTAGTTTGTTAGTATTGTGGACTAGTTTGTTAGTATTGTGGACTAGTTTGTTAGTATTGTGGACTAGTTTGTTAGTATTGTGGACTAGTTTGTTAGTATTGTGGACTAGTTTGTTAAGGATCACGATATATATGATATACCGTACATATACTCATGTCAAATAAATATAGCAGCGTTATGGAAATGAGTTCGATTACCATCAACACTATGAAAAATAAAAAAATAGAACCTGGCTTTGAGCCCAGCATGAAAACACTACTTCGCATCATGGAATCGATGACAAATAATGGCGCTGAAGGAAAAACATGTTTAGCGCGCGATACAAACCTAAACTATGCCAGACTTGCAAAGCACATTGTATGGCTTGAGAGAAAAGGCCTTGTTGAATCAATAATTGACAAATCAAGGGTTAATGTCGGTTTGACACAAAAAGGTAGAACGTTTGGTATTATGATTATAAACTAGCCCAAATTTGTTCAAGCTGTGGTTTTATAGATGTCCCAAAAAAAATCCCCGGTAAGTTTTGTTGCAATCCTACACTGATTTTTTATGGGTGTGATATTCCCAAAGGATAGTTCATTCCCAGTTTATTTATTAATCTTGTAAAAAATATACATTCGAGTAAATGAGATTCTAATCCAATTAAAATCAATGATGAAATTTTTCGAAAAATTAAAAGAGTTCATTGATGATAAAAAAAACCCTGCAGGAAAGAACAAGAAAACAGTTTGTATAGAAAGGAAAACAATTCATTGCAATTAACAATCTATGGGATCACTGTAATGATACAATGGTTTCTTACTATGAACTTGTGAAAATGCCAAATATCCAAAAAATAATTGAACGCAATTTCAATACACTGGATATAGTTTCCATTAAGGAATTGCAGATTGTATTATAGATAGTTTTAGATAATATTGTGAAAAAATCCTAATTTCTGCGCTAATTTTATTTCTTATATCAGATCCTAGTCATATGAAGTATGGTAAGCATATGCGGCTTCGGACAGTATAATTTTAGACAATGTCCAATCAACATCTGGAACTGTAATATGAAATCAACGCATTTTCTTCTAAAATGAAATGCAAAGTTCTAACAACTTTGAAAAGATCTTCTTTTGTTTTCCCCATACATACAAGTTTTCCAGAACCAAGAACCATGGTATTATGATAGTTGTTGGTAATTCTATTAGGCAGTACTTACATTTGTCCTAGTTTATGGAGAGTTTGTCAGTATTATGGACTATTTTACTTTCGAGCCAGACTTTTGCGAGGATCCAAGTTTCACAAAACTCAATCAAATAACCAATTGATAAAGATTAGATTATTACACATGAGCAAAATTACTTTGTCATGTATGAATTACTAGTAGAATCAATATCAAGTCTACTGAAAAGCAAGTATAGCAAAGGAAACCGGTTACACCTAAGATCTGTTTTGAGCGCACTAAAACAAGCAGCCCCACTCTTTGTATCAGATCCTTCAGATATAAAATTACAACAGATTAGCTTTAGAAACATAGGGCCAGAAGACCAGATTCTTAGGATACTTGAAGAGTTTATGGATGATTTTGAGTGCACTCTTGAGGCAGACTCTAGTGCAAAAAACTATACTCTATTTTCCATAACGTCGCTGAAGATAATCAAGGCATTAGATGAGGACAATAAGAGAGGCCTTGCTGCAATACATGTGATAAACAGATTAGAAAAAATGTTTGTAAGATATCCGTTCAAACACAGCAAGCAAGCAACATCAGACCCTCTTGGAACCATATTTGCCATGATAGAAATCATACTAGAATCAGAGAAAAATTTGGGTATTTCATACAAGTTTGATAAAATAATACTTGACCAGTTTGCACAATTTATGCAGAGATATTATTTGAAATTTGATGATTCCATTGGAAAGATACTTGGCGATATAGAAAAGATGCCAAAGTCTAGGCTGACAGTCATAGTGAGCAAAGAGTACAGGGCCATATTGGAGAAGATCTTCCAGTATGGCATAACATCTTTGCCACAAGAGGTTAAGATAAAAAGAGCAAAAGAACTATTAGAGAAAATCATCCATCAAAAGGAAGATTCGGAAGTACTCAAACTGTACAATGTTCTCAAACTTGCATATGAGGACAAGGATGTACGACTGGAAATTACATCTTTTGCAAGATCAATGAACAGGACTGAAAAGAGGTTTGCAAACACCATTTTGGATGAACTATCACACCCATAGCAAACCACATTTGGTTACAATAGAATTTTTAGGAATGGTTTCGATCCTTTTTTGCTCTTTTGTCCTAGTTTTGAAACAATATTCAACTAATTGAAGCAGTTTTTCTGTATATCATTTATCAAACTCATCATTATCTGCATCCAGTTCTTCACATGTCAGCCTTCCAGTTTTTTCTGACAGAATTGCAGTAAGTGATGTGGCCATTATACTATACAATGAAGCAAGTACAATATCTTTCTCTTCATAATGCTTGAGGTGTTTTTGCAATCTGCGACATTCATGATAAATTGCCATTTCGAGTTTATCGTTTATATCCAATGACTGATCGATTCTTTCAAAATCTTTCATTTCAATGTATCATCTGCTTATCCAGCGCACAGTGGTACTTATAGTTGTAGAGTGACACAGTTAATGTCCGCTTTTGTTGACAGGGATACTGTCCGCTCTAAATCATTATCTTCAGCCTCTTCTTGTTGAAATATTTCCTGTCATGATATACGGATGCTGGAGTCTTCCATCCAAGCGTCTGGTTCTTCCTCCAGTGATTGTATCTTCTATCAAACTTTCTCAGCTCTCTTTTAAAATGCGAGAGCGATGAGAATCTCACCTGCGTTATCAGTTCCTGCCAGAGAACTTTGTGATATCGCTCTATCTTTCCTCTCCCTTTTGGATGGTATGGTTCTCCATAAATTGGTTTGATGTGATACTTTGCAAGCTCGGCCTTGAACTCTTCTGCAATGAACTGTTTTCCATTGTCAAGATATACCTGCTGTGGAACTCTTCCTTTCTTTATTGCATTGCGTAAAGCATCGATTGATTCTTTCCTGCTTTTGTGCAGATATGCTCTGGATACAACACGGTAACGTGAGCGGTCATCCGTAAAGCCTGTCACATAGACCCTTCCCGTGCCTGAAATGCGGAAATGAAACGTGTCTCCCTGCCACATCGAATCAACGTATCTTCTCTGGAATCTTTTTGATGGTTGCGGCTTGGGCTTGATCCTGACAAGCATCTGGTGTCTCTTGATTACACGGTGTACCGTCCTCCAGTGACAAGGAAGATCATATTGATACTTGATCCGCCTTGCTCCCCACGAGGGATGCTTTTGCTTGAGGCTTGTTATTTTCTGTTCAAGCTTTTTTGAAATAGATCCAATGCCTGATTCCGGACCAGGCTTCTTTGGATGTAATGCTTGCGGCCCTTTGATATGATAGTCATGAGCCCACCGTCTCAATGTTCTGTCTGATATATTACATATCGAAGATATCTCCTTGGCTTCTTTGCTTCCTTCAATGTAATGCATGACAGCCCTCAGTCTAGTTTCAAATGTTGATTTAATCATGCCATGGCGTGAGTACAAAGGCATGTTAAAGCGGACAATAACTATGGCACGCTAAGCGGACATTATCTATGGCACTCTACATATAGTCATGCACTATCTTGTAAAGTCGCAAATCAAAAACCTGTTTTGGAAGATGTGTTGTGAACCACGTAGAATCAAGATAGAAAACATTGTTTTTTTACTCAAGACCTAGTAGATCAGCATTGGATATAACCATTAAGAAGTCATCAAGAAAATTGTCACTACAAAAATAATACGGAATTCCTTCTAATTTCTGCTTGACTGTACTTTCTTTTTCTTTCATATACATTCAGCACATAGGATCTTTTGCCATTTTCTAATATCTCCCAGTCAAGATGGTTTTCTTACTTGTAGTTCCTCGTAGATCATAGGCCATGACATTATCTCACGATTATCTTTCCATACATGCCTTGTTCTGCATGTCCGGGATATGTGCATACATACCAATAAGTTCCTGGTTGCGATAGGATAACCTGATAGCTTTGCTCATACGCATATCCCGATTTCATGTCATCATTTGGGAGAATTGGCATCATGGCAATTATGCTGTTATACATCATGCCGTGCATTGGCATGTATGAGTATGGAGGAGTGGTTGTCATTATTACAAAGTTGTGTGCCATATCCTCATCCAAGTTTATTGAGGTAACGCCAAGATTAGTTCCAGATTTGATTACAAGTGTTGGATCTATCATATTTCCCATGACAAAGACATCATCCTTAGCATATGATGGCAGGGAAGATTTTGTCATGTTTTTTGCATCATCTGCACTCATCGATAAAGGTACGAGGCTTACATTTTGAGAACTAAAAGTTACGGTATTAGTATCTCTTGAAACCTGAGCATCAGAGGACAATTGAGATGATGCGAATACATCTTTTATTGCAATTGTCTTGAAAGGCTGACCGTATTCACTACCCATAGTAGGATTTCCCATCATTGCATAAGGATTGTGCGTGTTAATGAAAACAGCATAACTCACACCTAATCCAACAAAGAATAGTCCTGCTGCCAATCCAATCCATACATACTTGCTAGTCATGCAGTTTGTTCACTCTCACGCATTATAATCAGCAGTAAAAACATCATGATCAAAAGTTATGATTTGTTGGAAATTCTATAAATCGTAATTTACACCATAATGTTTTAAAGCCTAGAGTTTTCATTTTATTTTTTACTTGATTCCTCTATGATCTGAACCATGTATTCTACCATGGTTGCAAGTCTCTTTTGGTTGCTAATTACTTCACGAATTGTAGGAACACCTTCATCCATTGGTTTTCTAATTGGAGCAGTTTCACTCTCGCGTATTTTTTGTGCTGCATTCATGAATTCTTGCTTGTTTACCAAATCATCATCCTCTTACTTTATCACGAGCATCGGAGTTTTTGATTTGTGTAGTACAAGATTTGTTGTACTGCCAAGAATTGTATCCTTGAGAAAACTTGATCCTTTACGACCCATCACTATCAGATCTATCCCATTACTCGGACTATCCGAAAAAGTAACAATGTCAGAACCTGCATTCTCTCCACCAATAACAACGCCTTCATAAGGTGTCTCATCCGTAACAAGTGCTCTGGCATCTTTCATAAGGTCTCTTACTTCATTAGACCATTTATTTTCACTTAATTTTATTGCGTGAACTGCAGTAAAGAGACTCATATTGGTAATTACGTGCAAACCAATAACTAAAGCCTTACATTGGTCTGCCAAATCTAACGCGTGTTTCAAAGATCGAAGAGAATTTTCAGAGCCATCTAAGGGTACTAAAATTTTTTTAATTAATTCCTTCATGATAAAAAAGTATTTGCGAAATTAATTATTAAGTTGCGCTTACGTTTCTGTCAATTTCATATACAAATTTGTTATCCTCTCATTATACAAACATCACATGTGGTTGTTCATAAATCAAAGATACCGGTCCTGATGATAAAACCGACACTAACAATTTTTGAGAAGGAGTTTTGTGGCTATCAATCAGTGTACCACATATTTTCTGTTAAATTATTTTCACAAAATCTCTTGGACTCGGACTAACTGTCAGTTCAAAAACTGCAAGGCTCAAACTATCTGCCAGTTCAAGCCCTGCTTGTTTTTGATGACAATTTTGCCATTTGGCAAAGTTCCAAGATACTGCCAGCCTTCTGTCATCAGTTCTTCAAACTCTTCGGGTGTCACAATTCATTGTCTATTGATTTCCACATCACGTTCTAGATTAGTCTCGCAGTAGAAAAATTCTAACTGTTCAGTTTCTCTGGTTACTTACTGATTACTTCCAACACTCTTGTAATCTGGCCATGATCCGAAAATTCTTCTAATTGTTTTTTGATTGAATCGACAACAACTTTGCCAGTATTACCGCATAATTGCGTGAGTATTTCACTCAAGTATTCAGGATGTTCGCAACAGTCTTGAAAGCAAGAATGGTATTTTTTATAAAGTTCATGGGCAACTTCATCATACGTTTCTTTTCCAATCTCAAGTAAGGCTTTTTCTATAGACATGCTAATCAGTGTCTTTTTTACCAAATCATTATGGTACCCAAGGTAATTCTCTTTTTTCATTACAATGAGGCTAGTCATAAAACTCAAAATCTCCCATAAGTAGTGCTATTTCCCATGGTTCTAATGTCATTGTTAATTTATTGTTGATAATGCTATTAGGTCACGCTTACATTTGTGTTAGTTACATAGACAAGTTTGTTCGTATTATGGATTGATTGTAGAGTGACAGAGAATAATGTCACCTTTGTGTGCCATAGATAATGTCATTTTTAGATCATGATTTTGATCTCTTCTTACTGAAATATCTTCTGTCACGGTATGCAGATGCAGGTGTATTCCATCCAAGTGTTTGGTTCTTCCTCCAATAGTTGTATCTTCCATCAAACTTTCCCAGCTCTTTTTTAAAATGCGAGAGTGATGAGAACCTCACCTGAGTTATCAGTTCCTGCCAGAGAACCTTGTGATATCTTTCTATCTTGCCTCCGCCTTTTGGATGATGTGGTTCTCCATAGATTGGCTTTATGTGATACTTTACAAGCTCTGCCTTGAACTCGTTTGCTATGAACTGTTTTCCATTGTCAAGATAGACCTCCCTTGGAACTTTTCCTTTCTTTAGTGCCTTGTGTAAAGCATCGATTGATCCTCTCTTGCTTTTGTGCAGGTATACTCCTGGCATCACCCTATATCATGAACGGTCATCTGTAAATCCTGTTACATACACCTTTCCCGTGCCTGAAATGCGGAAATGAAACATGTCTCCCTGTCACATTGAATCAACATGTCTTCTCTGGAATCTTTTTGCTGGCTGTGCCTTGGGCTTGATTCTGACAAGCATCTGATGTCTCTTGATGACACGGTGTACGGTCCTCCAGTGGCAAGGAAGCCCGTTTGGTACTTGATTCGTCTTGCTCCCCATGATGGATGTTTTTGTTTGAGGCTTATTATTTTCTGTTCAAAGCTTCTTTGAAATAGAGTGGGTGCCAGATTCTGGACCTGGCTTCTTTGGATGCAATACTTGCAGCCCTCTAGTACTGTATGAACAAGTCCACCGTCTCAGTGTCCTGTCCGACACATTACACATTGGAGATATCTACTTGGCTTCTTTGTTTCCTTCAGTATAATGCATAACATCTCTCAGTCTAGTCTCAAATGTTGATTTAATCATGTCATGACGTGAGTACAAAATCACGTTAAAGCTGACAATAACTCTGGCACTCTACAACTATTACAGTCAGGTCAATTTCCTGCTGAATGTCCACTACACTTTTGTATGCTTTCATGGGGAAAGAATAGAATAATTCAATATCTTAGAATCGCTTCCTGTACTCACTAGTTAGATCTGCAATCTTCCTTGTCAGTGCTATAAGGCCAATGTTTTTGTCGGCTGTTACAAGAATCGCGTTTTCACCCAATGGAATGGTAATCATTGTAAGATTTGCTCTTTCTAATATGTAGTAGTTAACGGGCCATAGTTTTCATCAAAATCTCTTCCATTGACACCTATAGAACACAACTCATACAAAAAAATTCGCTCAAATGATCAGGAAATTGTTTTGTAAACTAGGGTTTTGAATTTTTCTCTATCATCCTACCTTTACTGTTGACAACTGCAACAAATTGGACGCTTTTATCCAGTCTAATAATGGAATCGCACAATGATTCAAGTGATACACGATGACATTGTATTTTCTTTATGCTGTAATGTCAAACTAGTCTCACATCCCGTCTTTGTTTGAAGTGTCATAGAATTTAGTAGGAACTAATTTGAATTAAATGGTGTGTACACATATGTCATATTTATTGACATCGTACTAAAACATAATATAAAAAATTATGGTCAGAGGTTGGAAAGTAGATCGCATAAATGTCATAGCGATTTTAAAATATTTCAAGACTTGATAAAAATATGATGATGTAAGACCAATGGTCATGTCAGAAAATCAAAATAGCCATTTTGTAGTGATAACCATAGTTGATATTTAATCGCTCAAGTCAAATACTAGGAATTATAGAAGTATGTACATGGGATTGAAGATAGATGAACTTTTAGTTGGCAATTACATGTCAGAGTATCCCATATCAGTAAAGCCCGAAATTCCATTTGCAACGGTTGTTGATTTTATGGCAGATAGTAGATTTTCCACATTAATTGTGATGGAGGAAGAAAAACCAATGCCTATTGGAGTATTTACAGAAAGAGGAATAATCAGACATGTCGTATCTGGTAAAACCATGGACCAAAGCATCAAACAAGAACTTATCCAGCCGTTTGTTTCTGTCACTCCAGACACTACCATTATCGCGGCTGCAAAATTAATGATATCTAAAAAGTCAAGGATTTTGATATTTGCCGATACGGACAAACTAATTGGAACAATCACCGCATCAGACATGATAAGAGCATTTGGGGAAACAGACAAAGATCCTAGCCTTGAGGAGGTGATCAGTAAAACAATATATCATTGCCCATTTGATACCACGATTTTAGATGCAGTAAAACTCTTAGATGAAAAAAACATTGGCAGCATACTAGTAACACGTGATTCATTGCATGGAATTTTTACACAAAGGGATCTGGTCAAAGTTCTTGTAAAGGGAGAAAATCTGCAAAGTAGTGTAGGAAGTTATTCTTCATTTCCACTTGTTACAGCAAAAAAAGACATTTTAGCAAATGAAGCTGCAAAAATTATGTCATCCAAGAATATCAAGAGATTGGGTTTGACAGAGAATGGTTCTCTCGTTGGAATTGTTACCGCGAGAGATATCGTTGATGCATATCAGATGTAACTTCCTTGCGTGTAACATCAAAACTAACTGGCGTGATTTCAAGAATCTTTGAATGAATTATATTATTTAGTTCTCTTTTTGTCTCTGATTCTAACTTTACTATTATGTCACAAACTCCTAGGAGCCTACCTGTGATGTGTTATGCCATACAAGGAAAGAGACACCAGAAAGAACTATAATATTATCCTAAGTGATAACCCTGTAGATAATCCATATCCTGATTTTTCTTTAACTGTTGTCATGGGATAACAAGAGTTTTTTCATTTAAATGTGTTGACATAATTCATTTTTGATTTTCATAGTTGGTATTCTTCATCTGGTATAATTATAGAAATTGAGTTGGGAAATACATGTCTGATATAAAGTCAATCCCATTATGAAAAACAAATATGCGTTGATAGGGCAGACGTTGGATTTTTCTTTCCAGGTATTGGAATGCGATATGGTATTTCCTTAAACCAGCACAATTCAATAAACATGATGATACATATCCCAGAACATGACAGAGAATTTCAAAATTCGAAAATGAGATTTTTCAAAGTAAATTATGTTCCGATTATGGTTTTAACAATCATCAATATTGCCACAGCAACCAAAAGAATTGAAAATATCTTGGAGAGTCTTTCTCTTGGAGCTTTTATAGAGAGTTTTGCTCCAGCAAATCCTCCAATCGTGCCACCAATTATGAATAGGATGGAAACAAACAATTGAATCTGGCCTTCAAGAGAATATCTTATTGCAGTCGTTAGACCAAAGGCACTGACAGGCAGAAGCGAAGTTCCAATGGCATCCATTATGTTTAGACTTGCTGCATACATCAGTGCAGGGGCAATCAAAAACCCTCCCCCTATGCCAAAGTAGCCAGCAGCCACTCCCACTGCAAAACCAGTAAGGATTATCCCCTTCTTGTGTAGAAAAAACATTCCGCGTTCATAGTGTGTTTCATTTGATCGAATCACAGATTTTCTTCTCCACATTATAACTGCCATAAATATCATGAAAAAGCCAAACAAGAATAAAAGATGTTTTGATGGAGTAAGCAAACCAAGTTGAGCCCCAATTAATGCACCAATTACACCAGGGATTGCAAATACAAAACCCTCCTTGATTCTGACATGTCCAACTTTCTTGTGATGTATTAGACTAGTCAGAGCATTTGCAGCCACAGCAAGTGCAGAGGTTCCAAGTGCAACATGCGGTTCAACCCCTATAACATAAACCAAAAGAGGAACCGCAAGTATAGAACCTCCGCCCCCTATCAAACCAAGACTAAATCCTACTATAACACCAGAGACAAGAGAGAGAAAAATTATGACTGGTGCAAGCTGTAAACTAGCAGGAATCTTAGATAAATCTAGAAAAGTAAGAAAAGAAAGCGAAGATGCTAGTTCCATTTATTGCTCGCCAGAATTTAGGTGGAAGATATGGCACACCTGTTTGGACCAATCTCAAGATTGGTAACTTCTGAGACAAGTATGGGTTGGGAAGACTTGTTTATCCTGATTATTCTTTCATAATTCATCGGTCGTGCAAGTATTGTGCTAATCACTTTATTGATGAATGCATCATGCAATAATCCCAATATTGCCATCTTCTTTGCTTCTCTTATAGTGGTATGATAGATGCCATTTCTTGATACTGCCTGCTCCCCATGATGTGCTGGAAGAATTATCATCTCATCTGGTAAAATAAGCAGTTTGCTGTGTAATGTATTGTATAGGTCATTTGCAAATTCATTTGTTTTGTCCTGTAAATCTGGTCTGCCTATTCCTTCCACAAATAAAATATCTCCAGTAAAGACATACTTTTCATCCAAGATATAAGACAAGCTTCCTCCAGTGTGTCCAGGAGTGTGAATTGCCCTGATCTTTGATTCTCCAACAGTAATAATATCCCCGTCTCCAATTCTATCACTTTTAAAATCATATTTCTCATATTTGCTCGTGTAAAGTGTAGAGTTTGTAATTTTAGCAAGATCCCTTGCTGCAGAAACATGGTCTGCATGTAGATGAGTATCAATCACTTTTACTATTTGAAGTCCTTCATTTCTTGCAAACTCTACATATTTCTCTGCAGGATAAACTGGATCAATTGCTATAGCTGTTCCCTTTGAGCCTACAATATATGAAAGACATCCCTTTCCAACTTTTTCTACTTGTATGATTGTTACTCCTTCTCTCGTTACAGTTTGTGAGTTGAGAACTTGTCCCCATCCTGCAAGTCCTCCCTCAAGTGATGATGCGTCTATGCCATTTCTTGCCAAAGCAAATGCTGCAACCATTGATCTATTTCCGTGCGGACAGATAGTTACTACTTGCTTATTCTTTGAAATCTTGTTAACTGTACTTTTGTCAAAAAGATCTGAAAGAGGAATGTTGATGCTGCCGGGGATCCTAAAATCTGAAAACTCCTCGGGTTGCCTTACATCTACTAATACTAATTCTTCCTTTTTCTTTATCTTTGACCATAATTCCCCAGGGGCAATTATGGCGCAAGTCTCCTTTTTGATAAGGCCTTTGTCCCAACTTTTGATTCCTCCCTTGAGAAAGTGTGCATCCAAGCCATACGATTCCATCATACTAGCTGTCTCAGGAGACATGATTCCATCCTCGTCAATTAGTACAATCTTTACTCCTTTTGGAATCCTTGGCATTATGGTCTCTTTTGCGCGGGAGTCACAGACAGCATGAACAGAACCTTCTATGTGTTCATATGAAAAATGTTCTTTTAATCTGAGGTCAAATACTAGAAGAGGTTTTTCACTCTTCAAATCAGCATACAATTCCTCTGCTGTAACTGACAATTTTTCTGATCCTTGATTAGTATTCATAATTGTATAGAGTGCAAGAAAGTATTTAGCGAATATGTCTCTACTGTAATCAACTGTGTTCGGATGTTAAATGAGTAGCAAAAAATCAAGTACAATCACATTTAGAATAGACAAGGAGTATGAGAAGGTATTACGTGAGGAGGCTCAATCTAAAAAAATTACCATGAATACGCTTGCAAATCAGGTATTTGGAGATTATGTAGAGTGGCAACGCTATATGGAAAGATTTGGTACAATAGTTCTAAGCAAGGAAGCTTTCAAACTCATACTGGATTTACTTGATGAAAAGAATCTCCTCAATTTGGCTGTGAATATAGGAGAAAAAGTACCAAAGGAGTTTATTCTGTTCAAATGGAAAGATGTTGCCACTGACAATGTAATAAAGTTCATCAAAATGTACTTTGATCACTGCGGCTATGGTGCACATGATCAAACAGAGTCTGAAGGTACAGTTACTTTTAGCATACATCATGATTTAGGAAAAAAGGGATCGGTATTTCTTAAGGCCTTCTTGGAGACAGTAATAAAATCAACACTTGGGAGATCTTGTGCTTCTACAGTAACAATAAATTCCATAGTATTGAGTTTCCGAGAATAGAAAGCAATTATAATTGATCACAGTAGAGACTTGCCTGTCTGTTTCAAATTACAAAAATGATATTGGAATAAGAATTAAAGTAAATGAATCATAACAGGAATTAGTTCATACTTCATTACATCATTCATAGTTAAAGGTATGACCTTGTCTATATGATTTAAAAAATCTGATTTCATCATCTTATTTGAGCATTAACTCGGATTATGTGAGACATGCTGTACATAGCAGGACATCTCTCTTCTGCCATTTTTAATATCTCTTCAAGTCTCTTCTTATCGGCATTATCACTTTGTGCGTCAATCTGAAAGTTAATTCCTTCGGTAATTGGCTCGTCAGATATGTCAAAGGTCTTTGCAAAATTGATATTACATTCTACGTTGACATTTAATTTTGTTAGTTTAATTCCTTGTCCTGCTGCCATACTTACGAAGGTGGCCATAAAACATGATGTTATGCCAGCAATGCAATATGCCATCGGGCTGAGTCTAGCACCATTTCCACCGAGAAATGAGGGTGAGTCTATTTCTATAATTTGTTTGCCTTTTTCAAAGGATAATTCGGTTTTAAACTGGTAGCCCTTACTTGGATCAAAGTTCCATTCTCCTTGCAACTTGACTGGTTTTCTGAGTATTGATTTGTCTTTTTTACCATTTACAATAGTTTGTGATATTTTTTCTAAATCCACATTATTGACTATTGTCATACTGTAATAGTATGGTTGCAGATACTTAAGAAATTTATTCTAACTTTCATTATTTCTTGATTAATAGTAAAACGGAACAAGATCATAAAAAATATGGCTTTGGAACTAATAAAGCTCGGTACAGTATTCCACAAAAGCAAAGAGGAATCTGGTCAGGAGAGTCTGATCCAAAGCTTGTTTGGTAGAATAATTTAGATCGGGATGTCAGTGATTGCTGGAGTTAGTCGACAAACTGACATACTCCAATGCTAAAGCGCTTGGAGTTCTGCTTTTCATTTGGTTTCGTCCTCACATGTCACCATCGGAGCGAGTTTTACAGAACCATCATACTTGAGTTTCATGGTTACGGTAGTCTGCCATGTTGCCATTCTGGGGCATCAGTGCACCCCTTGCACAAATCACTTTCTTTGTGCAATCAAGATACATCATATGGTTCAACATGAGATGTTGACGATCTGTTGATACCGATGCTCTCAACCTCTGTTTGTAGAGGATTTGTTTCGAGTCTCTGTATGTTCTTACGATCCCCTAAAGATCCACAAGTGGATGCAACATAGGCGATCTCCATTCCAGACTTTATGATGTATTATCATGTTTAGATAATTTGATCATTTTGAGCGATTCATCCCAACCCTAAAGGATGTGGGCTTTCTCGCTCTTTATTTTGTAAGACTCTAACTCTTACAAGTCTGAACCTTTCAGAATATGTTACTTGGTTTTATCATATCATTATAACACAGATCATTATAACACAGATCTTTCAAGCACAAAGCAGATACTTGGCTAGATCTCTTGTGGTAACCATTCCCACAATCTTACCTTGTTCCAATATTGGAAGGTGATCAATGTTATGTATTCCCATGATATCTGATGCCTCTTGAATAGTTTGAGTTGGGCTTGCACAAATTAACGGTCTTGATGCAAGAAAACTCAGGATTAGGCTCTTGGCAGGTATGTCTAGAAATGCAACTAAACGCATCAAGTCTCTTTCTGTAATCATGCCAAAGGGTTTTCCATATGCAGTTATTATGACACTCCCAATCTTTTTTTCCATCATGATATTAGCCGCATCATGTGCAGTTTTGGTATGATCCAACGCTGTAACATCCCGTGTCATGACATTTGTCAGTGTAATACGCTTAGATCGGATAATTCCTTCAAATAAATCCACCATGATATCATCCGTAATGTCTATTTTCTTGTCTAGTTCATCTTCATGGTGATTTTCAAGTGCCATTCCCATAGTATCCATACGGCTTTCTATCCATTAAGCATTTTTGCCGTATTGATTTGCTATGCTGATACTAGGCGTGATTTTGGTTTGCTAAAATAATCCATTATGCATGCTTCATGAGTATAACCGAAGTTATTACAGTGATTTTGGCAAAACCAACAAATACCTTTGCGATATTTTGGTGGTTCGTTTTCAGGTGTTTTTTGATTTGAACTAGATTCCATTCTCAATCTCCTCCTCCGGTATCGCATCCGCATAATCCAAACTCGTCAATTTTTCCCCCACACACTCCACACTCTTCAAGAAATTGTATCTCCCATGGTTCTTTTGAATAAAGGCGGAGATGTTCATTGATCTCTTTTGGAACGACACCCTTGAGAGACATTCCTACTCCCAATCATCCATTAATTTGAGACAATAGTGGTATATTGAATAACTATTTTCTTCTTCATATTCCACCCTGCATTTTTTACAGATCTCGGATTTTCTCAGTGTGATTATTTGCAAATTATATCACTGCCGATCTTAATACAACACATACCAGTAGATTCAAAAAACTCCACTCTAAACCCTGAGGCATAATTCGGAAAATAATTTTTAGTGACATTATATGTCATATGCTAATTCTCCAATACTATTACGTCTCCGTCCCTATTAAACTGGTTTCAACTAAAATATATTTTCTAGGCTGAGTCATAGGGGAAATTGTTGTCCTCAACGATGGTGTGAAGACTTTTGTTGGAAATTATTCCTCAAGTACTATGTAATAATCTAGTTCTAACAGATAAAATAATTATTGATAGAATTGAAATTCCAAGTATTATGGGTGCAACGGAACCAAATTCAGGAGTAGTTTGTTTAGTCTCAACAGATGAGAGTAGAAAACTATGTGTATACACAGAATTATCAAAATAATATCCAACTATCTGACCTGCATTGTTAATTTCATTAGCAACTGTATTGGCAATATTAGGATAATCAATTGAGGTATATGTACCGGATGAGAGTAGAAAACCATGATAGTGTCCTGAACTATCATCATATTCTCCGACTATCTGGCCGGCATTGTTAATTCCATTAATATGCGTACCAGTGGCATTTGGATAGTCAATTGAGGTATATGTACCGGATGAGAGTAGAAAACCATGATAGTGTCCTGAACTATCATCATATTCTCCGACTATTTGGCCGGCATTGTTAATTCCATTAACACGTGTACCAGTGGCATTTGGATAGTCAATTGAGGTATATGTACCGGATGAGAGTAGAAAACCATGATAGTATGCGGAACTATCATCATATTGTCCAATTATCTTACCAGCATCGTTAATTCCATTAATATGCGTACCAGTGGCATTTGGATAGTCAATTGAGGTATATGTACCGGATGAGAGTAGAAAACCATGATAGTGTCCTGAACTATCATCATATTCTCCGACTATTTGGCCGGCATTGTTAATTCCAATAGCAGCTGTACCAGTAGAACGGGGATAATCAACTGAGGTATATGTACCGGATGAGAGTAGAAAACCATGAGGAGGATACGCTGAACTATAATCATATTCTCCAACTATCTGACCAGCATTGTTAATTCCATTAGCAACTGAATGAGTAGCATTAGGATAATCGATTACGTTGAAACTATTTGGTATTGATTGTGATAGTGAATGTGTTGTATCAGTTACACTTTCTTGGGCAAAGGCAGTGATAATACCAAATGAACATAGGATCATAATAATTCCAGAAATTGGAAACCTCATTGCTACTATTTTTTTATACGATTAGATAAAGTCATCCATATGATAGTTGTAAACCTCATCAATTACTGAAAATGGAAGTTAACTGAAATGTTGATACTTTCGGTTGATGAATTTCTTATGTAGAGGCTAACAGTAATTGAAGTTCTTTTTTTTATTTGTTCATAAGTATAACCCAAATTTTCATAATAAGACAATTTCTCGTAAGAGTTGATTATTTTGCTCAGGTATGAAAGTATGGATTCATAGTTGTTTTAACAAGATTACAGATTAATCATCATTGAAATATCCTTTTCTTTATATTCAGTATTAGAATCTTCAAACCAAAGTCTAGTATGATCATATTTACAAGATCAAATGTACGAAACATGTTTAATTCAGGCAGTCAAGTCTAGATTTGCTTGAAAAGATACATGAGAGTAATACTCGTTGGAGTTCTTTTAACTCAGGTTTTCAGTATTTCTCAGGCGTTTGCAGTATATCCATGTGGCAGCCCCTATTGTCCCAATACACCATCAGGTTACCAGTATGAAGACTTTAGATTAAAAAATACGCCGACTATTTGCGAAGTAGAGCCCAACGATACCAGATTTCCAAATCTGGCACAAACAGTAATTACTACAACTCATCAAAGCATACAGAATTGGATAACTCAACTAAACAATGGGTCTGGAAAAAATTCCACATGGAAGATGAACGAGATCATAATTCCACCAAGTGATCAAATCAATCCATATCCTGCATGTAACATTACAATAGTCTATGAAAGTCAAGAATTAGACTATTGTGATGAAACGTACAATGGAGTGTATTTTCCCTGTGGTTCCATATTTAATGGAATAACCATCCCTAATCCTCAAACAAATACTGCGCTTATTTTTATCCCATATCTGATGCCAATATACGGTGAGCAATGCGAATACGAAAAAAATGGTATTACCTATGACTTGATTTGTAGATCACAGCAAGAGATTGAGAGTAATTCAAGACTTCTAAAAGCAATTCAACATGAGATTGGCCATTCTCTCGGATTGGGACATTTTATTGCAAGTTCACAAGATGAGGTAGGTAGATGGGTTTCAGGAACTGAAACTGTACCATCAATCATGGTTTCCGGACAGGAGGGTGGAATAGAATACGCAAAAGTTACTGCACAAGATGCTGATGCAATCAGATCAATATACGGAACAAATGGCTTTAATGAAATTAGTACTAGTACTAAAAATATGCAATATTTGGATAGTTTGCGATTGCGAACAAATGAAGCACAGATTCCACCTTGGATAAAAAATATAACAAACTGGTGGTCACAAGGTAAGATTAATGATTCTGAATTTGAGAATTGTATCAAATATCTAGTTCAACAGGGAACAATTAAAGTACATACCATGAAGCTTATTCCATCTAACCGGCCGCAAGAAATTCCATCATGGATAAAAAATATTGCAAGCTGGTGGGGTAAGAGTCAAGCTGAGGATACCTACTTTTTAAGTATAATACAGTGGATAATACAAGCTCCAACAGTGGAAGAACTCACCAAACAAGATTCCTCGCATATTACTATTACCACAGACAAATCCTCTTACGGTATGGGTGATGCAGTCATCATCTCTGGTGCTATAAAACCAGTAGTTGCAGACACTCCCATGACAATTTTGATTCTGGATCCAAACAATTTACTTTTACAATCTGAACAAATTTCTGTTTCCCCAGATGGTAGCTTTCAGGATACAATCACAACTACACCATCAACTTGGAAATTAAGTGGGACATATACTATATCAATACAATATGGTCCATCTAACATAAAAGGACAAACAACATTTTACTTTACAGGATATTAAGATCTGAGTTCTGTAATATCAGAGTCTGTCATTGGATTGGATCCATAAATTGTTTCACCCTAAAGATTTCGTGAGTCAAGAGGGTTTCGATTTACAATTTTGTCAGAGAAAATTTACATAAAATGGTAGTAATCTATCGAAGTAGATACAAACTTATTTACTAAATTTTTTATTTTGATAAAAAATAATTTCAATGATATTTAGTTTTTATGAGAGCAAATTGTCCTCATTTATCGTGAAGATTCTAGTTTTGATTCCATTATTGATAATTGCATCTACCATAGAACAATGTAATCTCTAACATTCTGGATACTTTTGAGTAGATAGTACTTTACGTTCTCTATAAGAATCAATTAACGTTCAAGTAAAGCTTAATAGTTTACAGTTAAAGGGCAGATCACTTGAAAAATTACTTCATCCTAACATCATTTGTGGTTTTAGTATCTTCTCTATTAATTTCAATTAATGATGTACATGCAGCTACCAGTATTGATTTGATAGATCAACCGTCATGCCAGACGACTCCACTTTCTGGTACCTGGAATGTGACAACTTCAACATGTACGATACCTCGGCTCAGACTAGGCTCAGACGATTCTTTAACTGTAGATAATTCAGTTTTTTCTAACATTGATTTGACAATTACTGACTACATAAACAACGACGGTACCATTACTAACTCTGGTACCATTAATATCAAGAACGGTGGAACCATAGACAATTGGGGCAAAATTATCAACAACCAAAAAGGTATCATTACTAATTCTGGTACTCTCATCATCAACGAGTTGGGTACCATCATCAACAGTGGTGGTATAGTCAACTATGCTACTATGATCCACAACACAGGTGGCATCATTACTAATTCTGGCACTCTGAAAAACATGTGTAGTGGAACATTCACTAGTAATGGAGATTTTACAGGAAATCCCGTTGACAATATTTCGTGTGCCACAACCTCAAAATCATCAGTGATGCCTGAATTTCCATTCGCATTACCTGTTTTAGTAATTGGTATCACATCCGTGATTGTATTTTATAGGATGAAATCAGCATTGTGAATTAAATGCAATTCATCAGCAATGTCTAAAAGTAAAGAAAAATCAAAATAAAGAAATGAAAACTCTCCATCTCTCAATCATGATCACCTCCCTTTGTATCCTGAGTTTTACGTCATTTCACTCAGTAGATTCCATGTATGAGAAAAGACAAGATTGTAAAACAGGTATGGTTTGTTTTATTCCATCAGATTTTATCAAATATTCATTTTATCACGATCAAAAACTTTGGTGGGTAAAGACTTTTTCATATTTGAGTCCTCTTGATGATCATACGATGGAAGTTAACGTAACTGATGAATCAAAGAAGGGTGATGTTCTGTTGGGCAGTGATTGGTGGGCAACCAATTCTTCACAATCTCGGGAACATGTAAGTTTGATGACTGGAATATCGGATGAAGAGATTGTTGGTGCACACACCTGTTGCTACACTTTTACTTATCTAATGCCTAGTCCTGTTGAGAAAAACTCTTGGTTAAAACTAGCCAATACTTCATATCTGAATAGCAAGATATCTAAAGACAATTACAATTGGAACGGTTACGAAAGATCCGTTGTTGTAATTAATGATAAAAACATAAAACAAATTGTAGACAAGCAGACTGGAATTCTGCTTTTGTTGGAAAATCACAATGCAAATCCAGTTTACAGAGTTTCCACCATAAGATTAACTGATACAAACATCATCCAAACCTCAAATGTATTCACAAATGCCTCAAATGTTGTATCTAATGTGGCAGTTAATGCAACAAGTAATGAATCACGGTATACTTCCCCTACTTTAGAACATTCATTTTTGTTTCCACATCAACAATTTGAATCAGGAATTGCCGCAATGAATATAAAATGCTTACAAGATCTTCAATTAATAATCAAGGCAGAAGACGGTTCGCCAGATTGTGTAAAGTCCAAGGATGTTGTAAAACTTGAAGAAAGAGGATGGGCGAAATAAAAAATGAAAATTCTAGATTCAGGACAGAACAAAATTAAATCAGTAAGCAGTCAAATTCTATGAAGATAAATCAACCATATGATCAGTATTGTGTATTGAAAAACATAAAAATATCTCAAGAATCAAGTAATGTAGACTGGCGATATATTCTGAGGTTTCTATTTTACATTTATTTCACATTGATTCTCTTTAGTATTGTATATGCGGAGAAGGATTCATTTGCATCATCATTTGTACCTCCTCCAAATCCGACCGATTTTGTTAAAATTAATGGTACTGACATAACTATGAATTACAACATTATTGGAGGAAAATTACTTTCAGTAATTCCCAGTGTTCAGTCAAAATCCATCACATTGTTACTACAATCTACAAACGATGGAAATCTCACAGTAAAACTACCAAGAACATTGATTGACGCAAGGGAAAATGGTGATGAAACTCATTTGGTGGTAAAAGTAGATAATCATGGAACAAATTATGATGCAGTAGAAGATTCAATGTATAGAACTTTGACTATACCATTTCATCATGGAGCAGAAAAAATTACAATAACGGGCACCCAAATATCTCTTCAGAATGTAAATTCAAAAGAAAATATAGGTAGTATGACAGATCTTAACGAGTCTGAAATAATAAAAGCCCCATTTACTCAAAATCCGCCAATAATAGATGGCAAGTGGACCACTCCTAATGAATGGGATAATACACACGCAATGACTGTAGAACAAAACGGGACTAAGATGTATATCATTGCAGAACATGACCACGATTTCATTTATGTCATGGCGGATATTATTACGGATCATATAACTACATCATCATCTAATATTGTAGGAAATAATCTGTTGATGATTTTTGATATTGACAATTATACTGGATATTCTCTTACAAGTAAGAATATCGGAGTCGGAACAAGTCATCTCTTCGTCAATGGTACCAAGAGAAGTAATGGTTTTGGGAGCGATGTATGGACGTATGATAATCAAAGTAGATCCATTGATATTAAATCACCTCTGGGATATGCTTCTAATGCTAGCCTCTCAAGTGTAAACGATCCATTTGATTCAGTGCACGATCATAGGACTTATGAATTTAAGATTCCGATATCCCTTGTACATGTCTCAAATACATACGGATTTTCGCTAAAATCGCAAACGTGTCTAGGGAACGAAGTTAATCTATGCCATCCCGCTTATACTGTCTTTTGGCCTTTGAGTTCAACAATGTCTATTCCATCAACTCACGGACTTCTTGAATTAACTTATGAAACAAATCCTGGCCAATCTTCTGAATCTGCGCCCTCGAATGATTTTGAGATTATCATAGTTGTTTCTGTGATAATAGTGAGTATTGTAATTTATTTTGTCAGGATAAAAAAACGAAAATCAGATATTACGGGAAAAAATCCCTTTTAATTACTGGACGATGAGAAAACATAATGGAAATTATTTCAACAAAAATAATAATTTCAGGCCTATTATTGTTTAGTGTATTAGTTGTTAATGAATTGCTAAATGCACATGCAACTGGAACATATTCTTATCTGACACAGTGAGGATCTTTCGGACAGGATGATCCCTAGGAAAAATCTGATGGTCTAGTAGATGAAATTTGGGCATAATTATTGGCCTGATTTTACATCTTTCTGAAATAAATTCAATGGAAAAAGCTAGGATCATTTCTTGGAAATATATCATTACCACATGTATTTGACAAGAAGGATGGCAATAATCACTTTTTGCTCGTCATAACTTAATACTTCCATCCGAGGATCAAAAAAGTCATCGTCAAGTTGTTTTGTAATTATAGGACTTATTCTATCATAATAGTTTAGAAGAATTTTTTTCTTGCCACTTATATTGATTAATTCCTTGCAATAAAATTGAATAAAATACGGATACTGACCAGTTTCACTGACAATCTTTTCAATGAATAGTTTTTCAAACTTGTATTCACTTTTATCCAACGGCTTTGTGATTGCATACGTTGCTCTTCTTCGCTTAGATTTCCTACTTCCAATGATTTGTACATGCGTTCAGAAAATGATCAATTTGTGTCAATTACGTAATAGATCTATTACCTAAGTTGGATCTAAACTAAGATTCGACCGCATCTTGATTCTAATGTAAGAAAATTAAAACAATTCCAATTTACTATAAAGAAAAAACCTTAAAGATTATCTGAAAATTTTACCTGAAAGAAATTATCTATCCACATGAATCCACATTAAGAGATAATTTTAGACTTGGATGATATCCACACTTATGAGATACTGTATTCCCTTGATAAAGTCACCATCTCCAATCTGGCCTTGAGCCCACCATCCAGCATTGTTCTTTACCCACGCTGGAATTGTATTGGAGATTGATTGTGAAACAGTCGATGATGGTGGTGGTACTGTTATGATACCTTGCTGGATGAGATACTGTATTCCCTTGATAAAGTCACCATCTCCAATCTCGCCTTGAGCCCACCATCCAGCATTGTTCTTTACCCACGTTGGTATATGTTGTACTTGACTTTGTGTATTGATATCAGTAAAGTTTGCAGGTGTTAGACCATAATCGGAAGAAGCTTGTGAGCCGGTACCATAGGAACCAGTATCACCGTAACCACCGCTGCCACTTGTCTGGTTATCGCTTCCACTGGAATATCCACCATTGTTACTTCCACTGTTATCGGTACTACCATAATCATGACCACCAGAGCTCGAGCCAGAGTAATCTGTCTGGCCAAAAGCAATTCCTGCAAATGGAATTGATGCAATTAGCAAAACTGTACAAGACAGAGTTATTCTTACCATACCATGCGCAGCTAGTTGTAGATTTAACCTGTTCTTTAGGATTGTGCTCAAATATTAGCTTACAAATGCTACGTAATCCATTTAAAGAAGACGTGTAGTGTAAAATCAGGTTTGAATCATTCCAAGAGAACGACCATACATCTGATAGCAACATCTGCAGTTGTGGTCTTGTTGATAGGAACAATAGGAAATATCATAGGTTTTACTCCATCTGTAATGGCCCAGATTACTCCAAATGCAAATATACATGCACAGGAAAACACCAATGCAAATGCAGGGGGTACAAATGTACGGGCAGACGGGAACACATCTGCAAATCTATCTATTGGGACACAAAACCAGAGAACAGCTTATAGTGATCTTCAAAAGACAATCAGAGAAGCAAACCAGGACTATAATATTGCAGTAAGAGATGCAAACAATGTATACAATCAGGCAGTCCATAGTGCAACAGTGACCAAAAATCAGGCAATACACCAAGCACAGGATTCCTTTTACAGATCAATGAAGGATACACAGCAAAACTATAACAATGCAATCCATGATGCACATGGAAACAAGACTGCGATAATTGATGCCCGGGTTGCACGAGATACTGCAATTGGTACTGCGCAGGTTACAAGAGATAGCGCAATTGGAGCAGCAAATGTTACATTCCAGACTGCTATGACAAGTGCAAACCAGGCCCACTCCAAGGCAATTTGGGATGCAAACTATGCCAGAGACAAGGCAATAGGTGATGCATACATTACCTACAATTCCAGCCATAGTAACACTAATGCTGTAGGAAATTCCACTGCCTCTGAGAATGCATATCTGACACGTGATACTACCATAGAAAACACAATACTTGCAAGGGAGGGTACCAACGGCAATCTTAGAATCGATATAATCAACAACCAGACAAATACTATAGTATCCATAGACAAGGCAAACGAGAATGCAAATGTTGCAATAGACCAAGCAGCAGGCAACTCTGGTCAAATCAATAGTGCAAACATGGTAAGATATCAGGCCATAGCTTCTGCCAGAGCCACAAGTGATGATGCAGTTTGGTCGGCAAGAGCTCAGATAGACCAGTCAAACGCCAATGCGCGTGCAGCAGTTGACAAGGCTTATGGTGATGCCAACATTTCCATTGATAACGCTCATCATAATACGACAGCAGTAACAAGAGACAGTGCAATAGAGAATGCAAACATAACAAGGGACAACGCGGAAGGAAGTGCTGACTCTACACGAGATAGCTCGTATGGACAGGCCGAGGCAGCAGCTGACAATGCTTGGGGATCTGCATGGACTGCATTCTATCAATAGTTTAAAAATAGCCAAACTTTTTTTATTTTGACTCAAATCCAGTCTTAACTAATGTAATCAGCATGCAAGCCTTGGCCGTGCAGAAATTAGACCTTTTGCATAATTACTAACAAAATATACTTTTTGCATCCGATGGATCCCTTTTATCTTATAGAATAATTCTATGAAACTGTAATTTTCCAGTCTATCCTGAAATTAATTATGCCGCAGACAATATCGCTGATATTATCATATCAGCATAGATTGTTTCTAAATGTCTCACACATTATTCGAAACTTTTTGATCGTTGATCTGATCATCTCCCTAACTTAACACCTCAAACCCCTAACTGAGTAGCAAGTGAAATTGTTTCAAAAGATCCTAAGATTGAACAGTGTCTGAAATTTAGGCTTTAAATGGAAACTAGATTTTGTCTTGTAATGAAGACGAAATATATCAAATCATTACAAGACGAGCTTGACAGGCTCAAAACAATTACACAAATCAAAAAAGAGTTCAAAATAATCTGGATCCCATGACAAGATTCCAGCATTGAAGGCAAAGTAGAATATGATGCAATTATAATTTATTCCACCTCAATTGAGCAGGCCCTTGATACATTACGACATGAATTTGTATAGTATATCGTATCTACAGCAATAGCTACGTATCTGAATCTGATAAACCGCCTTCTTGGCATAGCATCTGAAAATGCATACAAGGAGAAGGAAGATGTTGTGGAGAGATTGTTAAAGGCCTCTAGCATAGCCTGATATCTTATGTCTTCTAATTACTATTTTATTATGCAATTCTTTTACAATCTTTCAGCCACCGGAGATATATTTTACAAACTCATCATCAGAAATGATTTTTGCCTCAAACCTTTCCGTATTGCGCTGTGATATGATTGCAGACTTTATTGCATCCATCTCGGCGTCAAAATCCGGCTTTGTACCAGCCTGCCTTTGCTTTTCTATTTTTATCTTCAATGGATCTATTCCATAGAGCGTGGCCTGCTCCTTCCACATTTCAAACAAGAGTTCTTTTTTATCTATGGTAAAAATCAATATGGTTTTTGATTACGTGTCATCGTAAAATAAATCAAAATCACGCTGATGATTGCTCCAATAATTATCGCGACATACCAGAAATTGTTTTGCAAGATTATTGATCCAGATGTTTGAGTGGTTTGTATGCTGACGTTGCTGCTCATATTTTCTGAGGGTATTACTGGTGCAAATGATTCTCTTTGTGAAATACTAATTGCAAATACAACTATCAGTAATACTACAACCAGTTTATGCTGCATAGATTCCCTCTTCTATGACATATTTTTTACGTGCAAGATCCATTAGATTTCGGGTAAAGACAATACTGTAAACACCAACAACAATGGCAAAAAGTAACGAAGTCCAAGCTGCTATTCCCATATCGCCATTTGCCAAACCTTTAGAAATAACTTTCATCATACCAGTATGTACCTGAAGAGTTTTATTCCCAAATATGTTAGGCCAGTATTCTGCTATTGCCAAGCCACCCCATGCACTGTTAATTGTACTTGAAAGGCCAGTAACTAAATACGGAAAAGTCGCTGGAATAATTATCCTCCTCATCTTGGTGAAAAAGCCTATCTTGTAATTTCTTGTCAATTCTAAAAATTCTACCGGTATAGCTCTTACGCCTACCCAGAATCCAAAAAATACATAGTAAAACGTACCAAGAAAACACAAAACCATGACAAAGATCTCAGTTTCTGCAAATGGTACAATACGTGCTAAAAACGGTGCAGTTGCAGCAAAGATCAGTGGAAAGTAGGCAGGTGCGGGAAAAGCAGAAACTGTTTGTATTATTGGTAGCGATACAGTACTTACTTTTTTGTGAACTGCGAGATAGTATCCAAGTGATACTGCAAAGACAAACGAAACTATTGTAATAACAATTACTCGCATGTAATCAACTCCCATTTGATACAAAAGATTCGGAGTCTGTGCAAGATAGACAGCCCACTGTGAGTGTGGAACAGACAATATTACTTGGATTGAGGAATACCCGATAAAAATAAGAAATAACCAAGCTATTGCCATTCCAATATATTTTCCTGTTTTTTCAAAAGAGCGGCTTGTGCGTACTTTGGTCATTGTCGTTGGTATGTTTCCTGTACCCGTCTTCATTTTGGCGGTGTATTTTGAGAACTGGGAGGTAGGACTGACATCTCTACGCCATTTTCTGATGTGAGGTCTCCAGTATCCTATGTGTCGCTTGATCTCAATTTGTGTATTAAGACCATATTTTGCAATTGCATACTTGCTGAAACTACCAAATGCTAGAGTGATTACAACAACACCTATTGCAAGAATACCTAGACACTCATACAAACTAGTTAGATCTCCTGTAGATGTGGCTTGAACTATCAAGGTTCCAATGCCAAAGACCTTGTATGCGGTTATGCCAACTGAAAAGACCTCGCTTATCATGATATAGAAAAGCGCATCTGCAAAACTTGGAAATATATCAGATGAGACGCGAGGATATGAGAACGGTATGTACAGACTTTTCATTTTGCCCCGCCATCCAAAATTATAGTTTTCAGAAACCTCAATGAGAGGTTGCGGAATGGTCTTGAATGCTTGATATTGACCAATCCAGATGTTCCAGACTATGGCATCAAAGACAAGAAAGTCTGCTGCTACTTCAACTCCCAGTATTCCTCCAATTCCTGAAATGAAAACTATTAGAACTATGGGAAGAAAACCAATGACTGGAATTGACTCAAATATGTTTACAAATGAAACATAGATATTTTCAAATTTTCTATTCTTTACTGCAAAATAGGAAAGAAACCAACCGCTTACTATTGAGACTAGAATCAATGCCAAAACCCTGCTCAAACTTGCAAGGGTGGCAAGAGCTATGGTGACTAGTTCCACAATCTACCCCACCAATTCTTTTGGCATCAGTTCCTTGTATAGCATCTTTACATACTCATAAAATAACGGGTCTTCCTCAGATCTTGGTCTTGGTAAATCAATTTTTATTTCATTTACAATTCGTGCAGGTACACCGCCCATCACGTAAACTCTGTCTGCAAGCTGGACAACTTCATGCAAATTATGTGATACGAGAATTACGGATTTTAGAGTGTTTTCAGGATTGAATACAATTGAATAAATCTCGCTTCGAAGAGAATTTGCCGTAAGTTCATCAAGATGTACAAAGGGTTCATCCATCAACATTATGGTAGG
>Ga0307373_10001003_pt1 | contig 53584 bp, 48 predicted proteins | sample OX2MG_FD_202534 | JGI IMG/M metagenome (GOLD analysis project Ga0307373, IMG submission 202534) | Soil microbial communities from Risofladan, Vaasa, Finland - OX-2 | ecosystem: Environmental > Terrestrial > Soil > Coastal area > Acid sulfate soil | place: Finland: Risofladan, Vaasa | collected... | reverse complement strand
CCCGCCAGTTCGCCGCTCTGCAGGTCGACGATGGGCTGGTACTGGAGCATCAGTTCGCCGCGTTCGACCGAACGGTGAAGGGAGTTGTCCAGGTCGAACTTCTCGGCAGAGAGCGCATCCATGTCGTGGTGGAAGGCGACAACCCTGCCCCGCCCTTCCGATTTCGCACCATAGAGGGCGATGTCGGCCTTGCGCAGGAGCTCCGTGATGGTGCGGTCGCCGGGGCCGCTCACCGCGCAGCCAATGCTGACGGAAGCGAAGATTTCGTGCCCGGCAATGGAAAAGGGCAGACGGCACGCATCGAGCATGCGCTCCGCCACCGCCAGTGCGGCGCCTTCGGCATCAGGCCCATCGACGAGGACGGTGAATTCGTCACCACCAAGGCGCGCCACGAGCTGGCCGTTCGATGAGGCTATGAGCCGCCGGCTGAGCGCCGCGAGGAGCTGGTCGCCGACACCATGGCCGAGGCTGTCGTTGAGCAATTTGAAGCGGTCCACGTCGAGAAAGAGCACAGCCACCTGTCCTCGTGACCTGCTCGCCGCGAGCGCACGGCTGAAGCTGGTCATGAACATGGCGCGGTTGGGCAGCCCGGTCAGGGGGTCGTGAAAGGCCTGGTGTTCGAGGTGCTCCGTCGATTCCTGCAGTGAGCTCGCCATGACGTTGAACGAGTGGGCGAGGTGGTGAATTTCGCGGACGTGGCTCGCTGGCAGGCGCATTGCCATTTCACCGGAGGCGACCTGTTCGAGCGCCTGCCCGATCTTCGAAAGCGAGTCTTGCAGGCTCATCGCCGCAAACGCCGCCGCGATCATGCTGATGACCGCGACGGCCACCGTGCCCGCCGCGATGGGGTTCATGCCCCCTTCATAGACGCTCCGAATGGCGAGCATGCCGCTCAGGACGGCCGAGCACAGCACCGTGCCCACCAGCAAACGGATGGGCAGCCGCGGGATCCGTAGCCACTCGCGGAACGACATTCACTCCCTGCTTTTCACCACGTCCCGGCCGCACCGCCCGCCTCTGCCGTGAAGGCCGTGGTCGGCGGGTTCTCCCTAAAGTTTCGGCCCGGCCGCCGCGCTTGCGTAGCCCCCCGGCGCCTGCCCGCGTGCCTGGCGACGCTCCAGGAAGGTGCGCTGGCGATTCGCGGCCGCGCGGGTGCGCAGGTATCATGCGGACGAGCCGCGCTCCGGAGGCCTCGTGAATAGCTATAAAGCCGAACTCTTCCTGCATGTCATCTCGGTCATCATCGCCATGGGGGTGACATTCGTATACCCGTTCTTGCAGGCGGCCGCAGAACGCAGCGGCGTCGCCGCGACGCGCTTCATGCTCCAGTTTCTCCTGCGGCTCGAAAAGATGGTGGTGATCCCGGGGGCAATCCTGCTCTTCGTCTTCGGCGGCCTCATCATCGGGAACAGCAACACGCCGAACAACTACAAGGACCATATGCCGGTCTGGCTCTCCGTGGCCATCGCCTGGTTCGTCATCGCCTTCGCAGCCGCCATCTTCGTCCAGCACCGCGACATGAAGGCCGGCGTGAAGGCACTCGAAGGTGTGCCCGACAGTGGAAGCCTCCCCGCAGACTACGTGGCCATCGGCAAACGCATGCAAATGGTCGGCGGCTTGCTCGGCCTCTCGGTGATAGGGATCGCCTTCCTCATGGTCTGGAAGCCGGGGCAATAACGGGCCGGACAATCACGCGGTCTCGGCTGCGTTCGGGATCAATCCAAGAGGAGCACATCCGTGGACATCGGGCTGATGGTCGAAGGCCAGAACGGCCTCACCTGGGAACGCTGGAGCCACATCCTCCAGATGGCCGAACGGCTGGGATTCCCGAGCGTCTTCCGCTCGGATCACTTTTTCATTGGCAAGCAGCAGGACTCTCTGGAAGCCTACCTTTCGTTCGTGTTGGCCGCGCGTGAAACGCAGCGAATCCGCTTCGGGCCGCTCGTCACCCCCATCACGTTCCGCACGCCCGTGGATGTGGCCCGGATGGCCGCCCAGATCGACGTCCTGAGCGGCGGCCGCTTCGTGATGGGTGTCGGGGCCGGCTGGAACGAGTCCGAGCACAGGGCATATGGGATCTCCTTCCCGCCCGTGAAGGAGCGGTTCGATCGGCTGGAGGAGGGCATCCAGCTTGCGCGGGCCCTCTGGACGCAGAGCCCGGCGGCATTCTCCGGGCATTTCTACAGCCTCGACGGCGCCGACTGCATGCCCCGGCCCGCCACCGGGCATCCGCCACTGCTCATCGGCGGCGGCGGCGAAAAGCGCACCCTGAAGCTCGTGGCCCGCTACGCGAGCGAGTGGAACGGCGTGAACTTCACGCCCGAAGTCTATGCCAGGAAAGTCGAGGTGCTGGCGCAGCACTGCGCGAAGGAAGGGCGGGACCCGGCCACCATCCGGCGCTCCATGATGGCATTCGCGCTCGTCGCACCGACGGCTGCGACGCTCGATCGTGCGACGGAGCGGCTCATGGGCATCTTCGGCGCACCGGCAGGCACGTCGCTCGCCGACTTCCGGGCCGCCTCGAAGGCACGCGGCATCATCTCCGGCACGACCGGCGAAGTGGTGGAGACGCTCGGCCGCCTCGCCGCACTCGGGCTGCAGGAAGTCCAGTTCCAGCACTTCAACTTCGACGACGACGCGATCCCGGAGTTCCTGGCAGGCGAATTGGCACCGAAAGTCAAGGGCTTCTGAAAGAGCGCCCTACCCTAGGAATGCCTCGACCTCGGACGCCCACTCGCTCGTGTTCTCGAGCGGCAGCATGTGGCCGGCACCCTTCACCGTTGCAAGCTGGGCGTTCGCGATCTTCGACTGAAAGAGCGGGCCATAGGCCGGCGGAGTCAGCTTATCCTGCTCGCCCCAGAGGATGAGTGTGGGGGCCTTGATGCGGTGCAGGCGCTTTTTCAGGCCCTTGTCGGGGATCGGCCAGATGAACTTGCCCGTTGCCGAAAAATTCGTGAGCTGCAGATACATCGCCTGCGCCAGTTGGTCCTCGTTCGCCGGCGGAGCAAAGAGCTGCGGGATGACAGGATTGGAAAGGTCCCCAAAGATGACGCCCGGCAGTTCGTGCGGCAGGAGCGTGAACAGGTCGGTCACCGGCGTCTCATCCATCCAGAGGCCGACAGGGCAGGTGAGGACGAGCTTTTTAACCATGTCAGGGCGAGCCGCGGCGAATTCCGCGGCGAAGAGCCCGCCGATGCTGTGGCCTGCAAGGAAGAACGAGGTGAGACCGAGAGCGTCGGCAAAGTCCTGGTAGTAGAAGACCATGTCATGGATGTCGTCGATCTGGTCCAGCCCCGGCGTGTCGTCCCAGCCGGGGTGAGTGGGCGCGATCACGTCATAGTGCCGGGAAAGGGCTTCGAGCTCAGGCGTCCAGCCCCTGTTCAGACCCCCGGCCGCGTGCAGCCAGAGGAGCGGCTGTCCGCTGCCCTTGCGATAGACCCGGGGCTGGAACATGCCATCGCGGATGGAGACGATTGTTGGTTCATCAGACACGGATGTGGCCTTTCAAAGTGGGGAGTTAGCGGAGCCGCGCGGAAGATGACGCCGTTCCTTAGCCTGCTCCTAAACGTGTGGCCGAATCTTACCCCACCGGCGCCGCTACGCGAAGGCAACTTCCGTGGCGCGGCTGCAAGGCAAGTCCGCCGCAGACCCACCAGGCAATTGAAAACACGCTGTCACCGCCGCCGTCACGCGCGGCGGTATAGCCCTTCCTGCGCCACGCTCGCCACCAGCACGCCCGAGCGCGTGTAGATGCTCCCGAAGATGATGGCGCGGGCAGCGTGGGCCGCCGGGCTTTCGCTCGCATAGAGCAGCCAGTCGTCGAATCGCGGCGGGTAGTGCCACCACATCGCGTGGTCGAGGCTCGCGGTCGAGCCGCCCGGCTCCCAGCGGCCGTGGGCACTGGCCACCGTCGCAACCAGCCCGCTATCGCTCATGTAGGCCATCGCGGCGGCATGGATGAGCGGGTCCTCTGGCAGCGGCGCCGGGATCCGCGTCCAAACCACGCGGTGTGGGAGCCCATGCTCGTCCACAGCTCCGGGCCCGCCGGAGACGCCGCGAATGTCGATCGGGTTGCTCCATCCGTGGCGCCGGGCGTCCCCTGCCTGCATCGCCGGTGGCATCGCGGCGCGGATGGACTCCCACCACGGCGGCAGACCTTCGGGGTCCGGCACCTTCGGCATCGGGCGCTGGTGCGAGATGCCTTCCTCAGTGAGCGTAAATCCGATGGACGCCTCGAAAATCATGTTCCCGGCCTGGATGGCGCTCACCCGCCGCGTCGTGAAGCTCCGGCCATCGCGCACCCGCTCGACCATGTAGTCGACCGGCTCGACCGGCTTGCCGGCGCGCAAGAAATAGGCGTGCAGCGAATGGATGTCGCCCTGCGTCACCGTGCGCCCGGCGGCCATGACGGATTGCGCAAGGATGAGGCCGCCGAAGAGGCGCCCCTCTTGCTGTTCGACTTCCGCGTGGAAGTGGTAGGCGTCCCGTTGCTCGATGTTCAGGATGCGGAGGAGGTTTTCGACGGCCTTTTGGTCTTCTTCGGTCATGATGCGAAGGTCCCGGGCAAGCCCGGATTCAAACTCCAACGAAGGATGTGTGGTGATTTGATGATAGCCTGCCCGCCGACGGGCTGCCGCCACGAGGTGATTCGCCGGGCGCCGCAGCCTCGCGCTGGCTTCGGCTTCAGGGCCGTCGCAGCAGCGTTACCGACAGTTTGCAGACTGTTTACACCGCCCAAGGGAGTTCCCCGATTCGGAGGGTTCGCGCAGGGTGCACGATCTCCCTGTCAGGAGGTCGTGATGGTGGTTGTATGTGCATGGTGTTGCCGGGTGTTGAAGCGCGGCCAGGGGCCGATTTCGCACGGGATCTGCATACCCTGCCGCCGGCGCGTCGAGGCGGCCCACGCCCCGCTGCGCGACATCGCTCCCCGCCGGCGCAACTGATCGGCGCCAGCCCGAGTCAAGTGGTTGCCGGGCTCCTGTGCCGGCCTGCTTACACCATCCCGAGCCGTTGGAACTGGTCGTCGGGCGCTTCCACCCGCTGGAGTGCCTGGCGCAACTTGTCGGCGGCCTCGCCTTCGGCACGCTCCCCCGCCCGATTTTCGTTTTCGTCCGGGTCGTTCGCCAGGTCGTAGAGATGGTTGCCTGTGAACCGCGTGCTCGCCCAGTAAGGAAGCATGTCTCCCGCCTGGAACGGCTGGCGGATGACCGGCACCTTTGTGCCCGGCATATGCGCGAGCGTCGCCCGCTCGTCCGGCCGGGGCATGCGCAGGCGCGAAGGGCCACCCGGCATCGTGGACCAGCGGTTCGACCACACCGAGAGCGGGGCGTTGGTGGCCGCCGGTGCGCGGGCGTACTTCGAGCGCTCATCCACGAGGTGCACTTCCCGGCCCCAGACTCCCGCGAGCACGTATTCGCGGACCGACGTCGTGGTGCCATCGATGATCGGGATCAGCGACTCGCCGTGTGTGCGGTGCTCGACCGTGATCCCGAAGAGCTCCACGAGCGTGGCGAAGAGGTCGGTGGACGTGGTGAGGGCCCCGACGTCGCGGGGCGCGGCACCCGGCCAGGCGACCATAAGCGGGATGTGCCCCAGCGGCTCATACATTGGCACGCCGGGCTTTCCCCAGATGTCTTTTTCGCCGAGGTAGTGGCCGTGATCGGTGCAAACGATCACGGCCGTTTCTTCCCACAAATCGTTGCGTTCGATGGCGTCGAGGACTTTGCCGAACCAGTGGTCGATCATCGTCAGCTTGCCACCGTATGAGGCGCGGATCTGGCGTGCCTGGCGCGCGTCGATCACGCCCTTGCGCTGGGCGGCGGCGTGGTATGGCGGCCAGATGAGATGCGGCCCTTCCCAGGTTGGGTCATAGAGCGAGGCATAGGGCTCCGGCGTATCGAACGGCTCATGAGGGTCGAATTCGTCGACGAAGAGGAAGAAGCGTTCGTGATAGCCCGCATTCTCGTCGATCCAGTTGGCTGCGGCCGTCATCGTCCGAGGTCCGGGAAAGTCGTGCTCATCTTTGAAGTAGCCACGTGAATCGTCGTAGGCCATACGGAAGCCGTGGAACGTGGGCGAACCCATCCAACTCGGGTCGGGGCGCGTCTTCCAGGGGTCACTTTCATGGCCGCGCTCGTATTCCCAGGCCGTGAAGTCCGTGTGGTAGTTCTCGCCACCCACCTCGAAGAGGTGGGGATGGTCGGAAATGAGCATCGATGTCACACCCGCCTCATGGAGGTAACGGGTGATAGCGTCTTCCCAGATTTCGATCGAGCCCCAGGGTTTCCAGAGGAAGTCGAGCGCCCCGCAAAGGATGTCGTGCCGGGCAGGCATGCAGGGCAGCGAACCCGAGTAGTGCTTCTGGAAGCGCAGCGATCGGGCGGCAAAGCGGTCGAGGTTGGGGCGTGTCGAATTCCCCGCCGCCGTAGGCGCCCAGCATGTGCCGGTTGAGGCTATCGAGGAGGATGACGATCGCGTTCTTCGGGCGCGGGTGCGTGGGGATGGAGCCGGCTGGCGGTTCAGTCATGCGGGGAGTTTACCGCCGCTCTCGCGCAACCGCTGTCACCGGCGACGGCTCTTACTTCAACACGGTAGGCCACTTAGAGCGCCAGCCGCGCCCTGACTTCTTCCCACGGGATTGGTGCTCCGCCCTCGGCGCGTGCCAACGCGGCCGCCGCAGCATCCGCCCGATCCTCTTCTTCCGCGAGCAGCCTCTGATACAGCTCGAGGTCGTCCATGGGGATGATGGCTGCCATGCGCCTGCCGTTGTGCTCGACAATCACAGCCTCGCCCCACTCCTTGAGTGTCCCAATCGCGTCCAGTACGGCCTGAGGAGTGTCACACACCGTGCGTACCGGCAGGGGCCATTCGCGTTCGTCCACGAACGAACAGTAGCACAACGGGTCGATCCTCCGACCCTCACTCCGGGTGCAATATCTCCCGCAGGGCTTCGCAGACGAAGTCCACGTCGCCATCCGTCATCTCCGGGTAGAGCGGCAGGCTGATAGCGCCTTCGAACAGCCGCTCGGCAACCGGGAAAGCGCCTCTCGGCCAGCCAAATCGCTTCTGGTAGGCAGTGAAATAGTGCAGCGGGATGAAGTGCACCGAGGTGCCGATGCCGCGCTCGGAGAGCTGCTCGATGACCTGGTCGCGGGCAACCGGTGATTGCTCGTTCTTCACACGGACCACGAAGAGGTGCCAGGCGCGCCGGTTCGCTTCGTTGAAGGATGGCAGGATGAGGTGTTCTTCGTTGCGCAGGTTGGCAAAGTAGCGCTGCGCGATGTGGGTGCGCTGCTCGTTAAGGGTATCGAGCTTGCGGAGCTGGCGGCGTCCGAGGGCAGCCGCGAGGTCGGTGAGATTGTCCTTGAATCCAAACTCGGCGATGTCGTAGCGCCAGGTGCCTCCCGCGCCATAGCGTCCCCAGCCATCCTTCGTGATGCCGTGCAGGGTGAGGAGACGCACACGCTCGCTCAGGTCTGCGTCGTCCGTGGCGAGCGCTCCGCCTTCGCCTGTCGTCATGTTCTTTGTCGCATAGAAGCTGAACGCCGTGGCATCGGCGATGCTGCCGACCGGGCGGTCCCGATACCAGCTCCCCACGGAGTGCGCTGCATCGCTCAGCACCTTGATGCCGCGGGGGCGTGCGATCGCCATGATCGCGTCCATATCGCAGGGCTCGCCCGCGAAGTCGACCGGGATGATGACCTTCGTGCGCGCCGTGATGGCGCGCTCGATCTGCGCAGGGTCGATATTGAAGTCCGCCTCGCAGACGTCCGCCAGCACGGGGGTCGCGCCGGTGTGGATGGCGACGGTGGCCGTCGAGGAAAAGGTGTATGGCGTCGTGATGACTTCGTCGCCGGGGCCGACATCCCAGGCAGCGAGGGCGAGGTGCAGCGCAGCCGTAGCCGAATTGAGGGCGTTGACGTGGCGCGCACCGCAGTAATCGGCGAGTTCGGTTTCGAGTGCTTTGACGTTCGGGCCGCTCGTCAGCCAGCCGCTCCGCAGGCTCTCCGCGACGGCGGAGACATCGTCGTCATCGATCGCCGGCTTGAAGAACGGGATGCGTTGCTCGGCCATAGGGCAAGGGTAGAGGCAACCGCGGGCAGGGGACAGCACACGGTGGTCTGGCCGTCAGTCGGCGGTCGTGATGGGCGTCGGGGCGAGTTCCGGGGTGCGGCGCGGTGGTGTGGTAGCGCGCTGTGCTGCCGCTGGGGTGGGCATCACGGGCTCCGGTTCAGCCACCTCCGGCACGGCCTTCGCCGCGAATCCGGCGCCCGTTTCAAGCGCAATGAACATCGCCAGCACAAGGTAGAGGTATGGCTCATCGAGGAGACGCCCTTCGGACTGGCTGCTGAAGATGATGCCAATCATCGAGGCGCCCAGCCAGCCAATCACCAGCCGATTGAACGCGAGCGGCGTCGCCCGGTAGGCGCGCACAACGGCACCAGCCACGCGGAAGCACACGAACAGGAAGAAGCCGAAGCCCACGATCCCCAATTCGGCGAGGAGCGTGATGAATGAAGTGTGCGAAAGCGTGACTTCGGCCCAGGAGGGGATGTCGCTCCGATAGCCCAGCAAGAGCGAGTGCTGGTAGTTCCCCGAACCGACTCCGAGCAGCGGGTTGTCGGTGAACATGTGCCAGCCGGCCTTTATCAGGAAGTCTCGCTGGCCGAGGGCACTGATGGGGTTCGTCAGGCTCTTTATCCGTTCGGCGTTGGGGCCGCCCTGCAGCAGGACGAGGGCGATGAGGAGGATCGTGCTGCCGATCGCCACCACCGAGAGCTTCACTTTCGTTTCGCGCGGGATTGGCGTCGTCCAGAGGACGATTGCCGAGCAGAGGAGCAGCGTCGCCCAGCCGGAGCGCGAGCCTGTCGCGAGGATTGCGATTGAGCCGAGGGCGAGCGTCGGGACGGCAAGGTAGAGGGTTGTGCGCCGGGGCCCTGTCGCCAGGATCAACGCCCCGGCCAAAGACATCGACATGGCGAAGTAGCGGGCCATGATGTTCGGGTCGGAAAAGGTTGCGTTGGAGCGGTAGGTGTAGCCGTCGGAGTCAATCAGGATTGTGCGCCAGTTGAAGACGTGCCCCCAGCGCTGGGCAATGGCGATGCAGGAGAGGGCGATGGTCGTCACGAGGAACGCGCCGATCAGCCATTCCACGTCGCGCCGATCCTTGATGTAGTTTGGGGCCACGAACGCGAAGGCGACATACATGGGCATGATCAACTCGGTGTTGTTCGGTTTGAGCGAGTCGGACCAGGCGACGCCAAGGAGAGCCAGGCAGAGGAACGCGAAGACCGGCACGACCGTGCGCGAATTCGGGATCAGGCGCCGCGGCTCGTGCCGAAATTGGACGACACCAACGCAGATCGTCGCCAGCATGGCGGCCTTGCCCGGGTTGAGCAGGGCCCGCACGGCACCCGAAAAGCCGCTCGACCCGAGCGATGGGAGAAGCTTTTCGCCCGCGTATTCAAACGGCAGGCCGAGCACCACGCAGAGGATCAGAAGCTTCGGTTCGCGCAGGATGACGACCGCGATGAGGACGGCGACTTCGACGGCGGCGATGACGGCCAGTTGGGACATTCGGGGGTTCTTGCCTTGTGACCTTTCGCACAATTGACCGGGTATCGGGCCACCCATACCCTAACCGGCAATGACGCGCCGTACCAGTGGATTCGACCGAGACGCTCGTCTCATCCGCCGCCGCGCATGGCTCTTCATCCCGTTCCTTATCCTTGGCATCGCCGTCGCGCTCTTCTACCACCGCGTCGCCGGCGAGACGAACGCGATCGGCACGATGGCCATCGAGACGGTCGTCCACGAAGTCTACCCCGGTGGCGATCGTGGTTTCCGCACCTTCGAAGCCGATCAGATGACCAAGGACCCGGTCTTTAAGCAAGAAGTCATCGCCGCGATCGGTGACCCGAACTTCAACTATGCGCGCTTCGGCATTTCGCTGGTCACCGTGTCCATCGGCGACGGTGTTGCCTCGGGCACGGAGACCGTCGCGATCCGGGACGCCAACCCCCTCACTGCCGAGAAATACCGGAACGCGTTTGTGAACGTCTTCACGAAGGAGTTCACATCCCTCGATGGCCTCTTTCGGAGGTCGGCGGTCGCGCAGCGGCAGGCCGTCGCGAATGCGGCTGAGGCGAACTACCTTGCCGGCTATGCGCAGCTCGTCGCGATGGCGAAGGCAAAAGGCATCACTGTGCCTGTCGACCAGCTTGCGAACCCGAACGGCGACCGTAGCGTCATCCAGGGCCTGAACCTGCAGGAGGCCGGCCTGCTCACGGAGCTTGCGCAGGTGCAGGGCGCGGAGAGCACCATCGCTGCCGGTGCAAATGTCGATGCCGCAAAGGCGCTGGCATCGAGTATCTTGCAGACGACCGTCGCCGGCGACCCGGCGACCGCGCTGAAGGCTAAGGAGACGGCACTGAACGCCGCCCTGGCGAGCATCCGCAGCCAGCGCAGCGCGATGTCGGATGGCAGCTTCGATGCCCAGTTCCTCGCGCTCGTCGATGACGTCCGCGCACGCGCCAGCGTGAAGAATCAGGCAAACCTCGACCTGAACGACGCCAAAGCCGCGACCGCAAGCATCAAGACCGACATTGAGACAACCTATACGCAGACCGGTGGCCAGGGCAGTTCCTTGCTCGGTCGCATCGCCATCGTCCTCGCAATCACGATTGTCTTCGGGCTCATCGCCATCTATGCATGGGAGTGGCTCGGCCAGGTGCGCTCCGCGATCTCCTCCTCCGAGAAGTAGCGCGGCAGCCGATGGAGACCGAGCGTCCCATGCGCATCGCGGAAGTCAACGATATTGCCTCGGTCGCCACCGAGATCACCCGTGGGCTGCGCGCCCGCGGACACGATGTCACCTTCCTCCAGCCGCGCCTCGTGGGAGCGACACTCCACCCGCTCATCAAGCCCGTTGTCGGTCCGGCCCGCGCTGCCGACTGGATCGACCTGATCCACACGATTCGTACCGGTGGATACGACCTCGCCCACATCCACTATGCCTATCTTGGCAATGTCGGCGTGCTTGGGCATTTCCCATACATCCTCCACTGCCACGGCACGGATTTGCGCGGCTCGACTGCCTTGACGCGGCCGCTGATCCGCAACGCCCTGCGCAGAGCAAGCCATGTGTTCTATTCGACACCCGACCTCAAAGCCTATGTCACTCGCTATCGCAGCGACGGCGAATTCTTGCCGAACCCGATCGACACCGGGATGTTCGCGCCCTCGGCGCCGTCGTCCGGATGCGATGGGCTGTTCATCTGCTGCGCGCTCACCGAAATCAAGGGGGCGTCACGCCTCTACGACGCTTGCCGAAGGTTGAATGAAGCGCGGCCGGACATACGGGTCACTGCGATCGCGGGCGGGCCCTACAGCGAAGAGTTCGCGGCGCTGCCGAACGTCACCCTCCTCCCACGCCAGCCGCGCGCCAACCTCCCGGGCATCATCAACGAGCACGCCGTGGTCCTTGGCTGGGTCCGCCTCGGCATCGCCGGGATGGCGGAGCTGGAAGCGATGGCCTGCGCGCGGCCCGTCGTGACGTGGTTCAACCAGGCACACATCTATCCCGAGGAGCCGCCGTTCGTTCGAGCCGTCGATGGCCGCGATATCGCCGACGCGGTGGTGCAGCTCATCGATGACCCCGCTGCGCGCGACCGGCTCGGCGCTGAAGGGCGGGCATGGGTGCACCGTTATCATCGCCTCGAGTTCGCCGTCGGCCGGGTGGAAGAGGTGGCGCGGGCTATCGTCGAGGAGCGCACAATCCCGGCACGCTCCTGGCCCCCGGCAGCCTGAATCCGCAGAATCAGGGTAGAGAGGCGCTCAGGGAGTCGGCGGCAGGGTAAATCACGCGCACCCCTTCGACCCCGACGGCGGCAACGAGCGCTTCCGGGACGGACTCAGGGGCGGGGCGTTCGCTCAGGCGCGATAGCTCTTCAAAGCCGGCGGCGCGGAACCATCGGCAGACCTGCTCGTCGGTGTGCCGATGCACATAACGCGGCGTCCAACGGTCGCGCGCTGCGTGCATCGCTTCCCGCCAGCCGTAGGTCGTCGAATGCTCGTTCCGCCGGGCCTCGCGGCGTTGGTGCACGATATAGAGCGGCACCCACGGCGCCAGCGCAATCGTCTGCAAGGGGTCGGGCAGGCGCGAGTAAATTGGCCGCAAGCCGGACTCCAGCGCGAAGAGCACCCGCCGGAGGGGCGTGCGCCGCTCGTCGTAGCGGCTGTAGACCCACACATAAAGCCGGCCGCCGATGCGCGGCAGGCGCGCCACCCGCTTGAATGCAGCCCGCGTGGAATACGTGTGGTGGAGCACCCCCTGCGAGTACACGTAGTCGAAGGACTCCGGCCGGAATGGTGGGGCGAAGGCCGAGGCCTGGACGATGTGCAAAAACGGGTTATCGCGAAAGTGGCGGTACGCAGGTTCGACAGCGTAGCTCAGGTCGATGCCGACGAGCTCGCATTGCTGGCTCCGGGAGACGTGGTCCGCGATCCCTCCGATGCCGATGCCGACTTCCAACACGAGAGCGTCGCGCAGATCCTTATGCGCGAGGTCCAGCGCGAAGTCCATGCTGTTGAAGAGCTCCTCAGCGGATTGGCCCCAGTAGGCGCGTTCGTCCCATTCGTAGTGCAGCCACTCGTTGGAGAAGCTCCTCAAGACCGCCGCCTCGCCGGGAGTGCCCGCTTCTGCCGGCGTGCTATAGCCTGGAAACTCGCGTTCCAGGCGCGGGCGATAGTGCGTGGTGAATTCCTGCGCCACGGCGGTGGGGAACACGAGCATCCGCGGCACCCCCCGCACGATGGGGTAGAACACACGCCTGCGCCGGTTGACCAGCAGCCCCGTGGCGATGTCGTGCTCGAATGACTCCGCCAGCAGGCCCATCCGCGTGACGCGCGCCAGGTCTCCCCGGCTGAGCGGCGCACGCGACGTGTCCCACTCCACGAGCTCCAACTCGCCCCCGTCAAGGGGACAAACCAACAGACTGGCGAGTCGAGGCTTCAGGGTGGTTGCCTTTCGGGACGAGGCCTTCGGGACTAACGATGTGGCGACGATGTATCGCCGCCCGCCCCTTTTTGAGTATCCGGTCTTTCCCGGCCACGGCCAACCCGGTCCGCTCGCAGGGCGTTGCGGCCCCTTGCCCCGTTCGCCTGGGTCTGCGGCCAAACCTATGATCCACGGGCATGCGCATCGCGGAGATCAACGACGTCGCTTCTGTGGCCAGCGAAATTGGCCGCGGCTTGCGGCGCCGGGGACATGAAGTGACGCTCATCCGGCCGCGGCTGGTGGGCGCGCGATTGCCCGCGCACATCAAGCCACTTGTCGCGCCATTGCGCGCCTGGGACTGGCTCAGGATTGTACGCCGCGTGCGCGCCGGCCGATTCGATGTGCTCCACATCCACTATGCCTACCTTGGCGTGATCGGGCTGCTCGCCCGCAAGCCATACGTACTCCATTGCCACGGCGGCGACGTCTGGGGCCTTACCCCGGCGACCCGCTGGCCCACGGCGCGCGCGCTCGAGGGTGCCGCCCACGTGTTCTATTCGACACCAGACCTGGCGCCGCACACGCTGCGCTACCGGCCCGATGCCGAGTTCCTGCCCAACCCCATTGACTGGCAGACGTTCGCACCGGCCACGCCCGCCGCCGAAAGCGACGCGGTCTACATCGCCTGCGCGCTCGATGACCTCAAGGGCTCACCCTTCATCCTCGACGCCTGCCGCCGGCTGGCTGCCGAACGGCCGGCGATCCGCATCACCGCGATCGCAAACGGCAGATACATCGAGGACTTCCGCGCGTTGCCAAACGTCACCCTCCTGCCATTTCAGCGGCGGGCCGACCTGCCCTCGTTGATCGGGCGGCACGGTGTCGTCATCGGTCAGGTCAACCTGGGCGCAGCCGGGATGGCGGAGCTTGAAGCGATGGCCTGCGCGCGTCCGGTGATCAGCCTCTTCACCTTCGCTTCCGCCTATCCCGAGCCACCGCCGTTCGTGCCCGCGCGCTCCGGGGCGGAGATAGCGTCCGCGGTGGTCCGGCTCGTCGACGACGCCGGCGAGCGCCAACGCATTGGCGACGCCGGCCGGGCCTGGGTACGGCGCTACCACGACCTCGATGCCATCTCGGGACGTGTGGAAGCGGTGGCGCTGTCTGTGGTTAGCAGGGGCTCCGCCGGCGCGCCGGCGGCACCACTCCCGTAACCACCTTCTCCCAGGATTCCGAGCGGGAGCGTTCAGCCTCGCAGATAGCGCTCTATGAGGGCGACTGTTGGCTCATGAGCAGCCACCTGGTCGAAGCTGGGACGGCCTCGCCGAGTGTGCTGGTCGAGTTCCAGCAGGCGCCGCAACTCGGCGCGCACAAGCAGGTGTGCGAACTGGGGCACCGATGCGGCCAGCTCCAGGATCGAGGCATCCGCCCCGCCCCAGGTGAGGGCGTCCGCGATAATCACACCGATCGCGAACCCGGCCGGCCGCCAGTAGGGGGAAAAGTCGATGACGCCCGGTTCGAGCCCATCGGCGAAGAGCACGTTGGCGGTGAAGTCCCCATGGACCACCTGCGCGGGGATGCGGATCGGCTCCAGGAGCGCGGCAAGGCGGTCGCCAAGCGCTTCAAATGCAGGCAGCGTAGCCAGCGGCACTTCGCCCCACGCCATCCGGTCCGCGACGGCCCAGGCGTCGGACCGGGTATCCATGAAGGCGGGGCGGGGCAAGCCTTTGATCGCCGCATGAAACGCTTTGCAGGCCGCGATGGTGTCTTGCCAGCGCCCGCCGTTCCTGCCCGCGTGCGCGCCTTCGATGAACGTCCACGCGCTCCAGCCTTCGACGACGAAGCGGCCGTCCGCACTGCGCAGCGGCCGAGGAACCCGAAACCCCGGCCCGGCTAGCGTCTCGAACACCCCGGCCGTCCACTCCGCCTCCACCGGATCCGGCACGGGCTTGAGCACGAAGCCGCCCGCGCGCACCGCCTGGCCCTGCCCCCCGGGCAGCCGCACAGCCGGTCCACGCACGTTGAAGGTCGCAAGCACGGATGCGGGCACGCCCATGTTCGTCCTCCTCGCGCTCATTCTTGCAGAATGCGTCTCTCCGGCAGGGATGCGACCTCGCCCCTATGCGTCTCCGCCGGTAACGTGCCTCGTTGTGGCACCACGCATCCTCATCCTCTGCCGCGGCCACCTGGGCTCGCATATGTCCAGCCCCGGCATTCGTGCGACCGCAATGGCGAACGTGCTCGCGCAGCACGTCCCCGGCGCACGCGTAACCCTCGCCGGGCCGAACGCCGGCATCGAATCGCCCGCCGACGCGCCCTATACGACGCTCCGCTGGAGTGCGCGAAACGTCCTCCAGCTTGTCGGCCGCCACGACATCATCATCTCCAGCGGGCTGCCCCCGCACGTCGCTGCCTTCTTCCCGAAAAAGAAGTTCGTCGTCGACCTCTTCACCCAGTATGCGATGGAGTGGATGGAGGTCGGCCGCCAGCAGTTCCATGGCTACAAGCAGCACGCCTGGGTGCAGCGCACGCGCACAATCCTCGCCATGCAGCTCACCCTTGCCGACTTCGTGCTTTGCTGCAACGAACGCCAGCGCGACAGCTACATCGGCATGATGGTCTCGCTCGGCCTGATCACGCCCACCGTCTATGACGCTGACCCGACCCTTCGGCGCTACATCGACGTAGCCGCCCACGGCATCCGCCCGGAACTCCCGGAGCCCGGCCGCCGGATCCTGCGCGGCGTCCATCCCGGCTTCAAGGAGAGCGACCGGATCATCGTCTGGAATGGCGGCATCATCCAGTGGTACGACCCGGCGACGCTGCTCGAAGCGCTGCGGCGGCTGGACAGGCCGGATATCAAGCTGCTGTTTCTGGGTGCCGCGTATCCCGGCCTGAAGGACCTCGGCAAGGGCATCCGCTTCCAGGACGCCAGGGCGATCGCCGAAGCCAACGGCCAGCTCGACAGGACCGTCTTTTTCGAGGAGGGCTGGGTCTCCCACGAGACCGCCAAGAAGTACGTCCTCGAAGCAGATATCAGCGTCTGCTCCTACTTCGACAACCTGGAAACGCGTTACAGTCACCGCACCCGCTTCGTCGACCTCATCTGGGCCGAGCTTCCCTTCATCTGCACGCACGGCGACATCCTCGCCGAAGAAGTTGCCGGAAAGGGCTGGGGGCTCGTCGTCCCCGAGGAAGATCCGGCCGCACTCGCGAAGGCAATCGAGAAGCTCATCGACGACCGCGACTTCCACGCGCGCTGCAAAACCAACCTCGCCGCTGCCCGGCCCGAGCTTCAGTGGGACGTCACGTTGAGGGGCCTCATTGACTTCTGCCGGGACGAGCGGCCAGCCGTCGCCCCGAAGTGGGAACGCATGCCGGGCCTGTTCCAGCGGGTCGCTGCCTATACGGGCAGGCGCGCCGTCTTTCAGTTCATCGACAACCGTGACCGCCAACGCGCTGGCGCCCTGGAGATGAAGGCGGAGGAGCGCGCGGGCATTCTCGCTGAGGCAGCCGCGCGGGCCGCCGCGGTGCAGTGACCGCGCCCCTGCGAGCGGCTCGAACGGCGCGTACGCATTGATGGCCCGGGATTACCGGTATCATGGGGGCATGACGCAGACTCAAAGGTCCCGCCGCGCGTCACGCCCACGCGGTATCAGCTATGAAGACTATCTGCGCGACCCCGCCATCGGCCCGCACACCGAGTGGGTGGACGGGGAGGTGATCCCCATGATGGCCGTATCCAAAAAGCATGCCGAGCTCAAGATGTACCTGACGGCCATCCTCCTCGCATACCTGGAAACGCACCCAACCGGGCAGCTCTACGACGAGCCGTTTCAGATGAAATCCGCGCCAACGCTTCCCGGACGCTCTCCCGACCTGATGTTCGTCCGGGACGACCATCTCGACCGGGTACAGGACCTTTTCCTCGACGGCCCCGCAGACCTCGTCGTCGAAATCGTTAGTCCGGGGAGCGAGGCGCTCGACCACGGCGCGAAGTTCTTCGAATACGAAGCGGCCGGCGTGAGCGAGTACTGGATCCTGGATCCGCACCGCGAAGTCGCCGATTTCTACGTCCGCGATGAAACGGGCGTCTTTCGCTCCGCCAACGTCCTCGCCGATGGCATCTTCACGAGCACGGTCATTCCCGGGGTCGCGATCAGCGTCGAATGGTTCTGGGACAGGCGGCCACTGCGGCAGATCCGGGCAGCACTCGGGCTCGGTTCGTGATCGCGTCCTGATGCCTGCCCGCGCCCCGGCGCGAGACCCATACTTGTTCGACTGCGGCAGGTATCATGGGGGCATGACGCAGACTTACACGTCCCGCCGCGCGCCTCACCGGCGCGGCATCAGCTCTGAAGACGGCCCGTACACCGCTTGGCTCGCGAATCAGCCGGCGTCCGCGGCGCCCATCGCCAGGCTGCCGGGTTCGTGACGCGCCTTCTCGTCCTTTCGCGCGCTGCCGTCGGCTCCCGCATGGCCTCGCCCGGCATTCGCGCCTACCACATCGCCGGCGCCCTCGGCCGCGCCATGCCCGACGCCGAAATCACCCTCGCCGTGCCCGCCGGCCGCGACGAGGTGCCCACGCCCGCGCCGAACGTCTCCCTGGCGCAGTGGATGACGAATGCCGAGGCCCTTGCCCTGGCACGTGCGCACGACGTCGCTATCGCGCGCAACTTTCCGCCCCAGTTCGCGGGCCTCCTGGGCGAAACCCGGCTCGCCCTCGATGCCTTCACGCCCCTCTACGTCGAGTGGATGGAGCTTTCCCGGCGCGACATCGTGCCCAGGTGGCGGCGCACCTGGATGTCCGGCAATCGCTGGTACTTGAACTTCCAGCTCACCATCTCCGACTTCCTCTTCTGCGCCGACGAACGGCAGCGCGACATGTGGATTGGGATGCTCATGGCCCTCGCCCTTGTGCCGCCCGATGTCTACGAGCGTGACCCGTCGCTGCGGCGCATGATCGATATCGTCCCCTACGGTGTCCCATCGCAGCCGCTCGCACCGGCAGGCCCGGTGATGAAGGGCGTTATCCCCGGCATCCGCAAGAAGGACAGACTCCTGCTCTGGAATGGCGGCATCACGGAGTGGAACGATCCTTTCACGCTGCTCCACGCGATGGACCGCATCGGCGCCACGCGTGACGACGTCAAGCTCGTATTCATGGGCATCAACCACCCTGACTTTGCCTTCGGGCCCAGCGGAGGCGTTACCCGGCGGGCGCTCGAAATGGCGAAGGACATGGGCCTCTACAACCGCTCGGTCTTCTTCCTCGAAGGCTGGGTGCCATATGAGCGCATCGACGACTACCTCGCCGAAGCCGACGCCTCCGTCTGCCTCGGGTACGAAAACGTCGAAAGCCGCTTCGCCTTCCGCACGCGCTTTGTCGACCTCTTCCGCGCCCGCGTCCCGCTGCTGTGCACGCAAGGCGATGTGCTCGCCGAACGCGTCGCCGCCGACCCGCTGGGTCTCACCGTGCCCGAACGCGATGTGGATGCAGTGGTGGCCGGCATCGAGCGCCTGCTCACCGATAAGCCGTTCGCGGCGCGCTGTCGTGATCGCGCCGCGGTGATCGCGCGCGAGCTTTCGTGGGACACCGCGGTCGAGCCGCTGGCGGCATTTTGCCGGGGCAATGAGAGCTACGCGATGCCGCCCGGACGCCGCCGGCACCAGGCCTACGGCCGCGCTGCGATGTACCTGGCGATGAAGAAGCTTTGCCGGAGTGGGCCGCTCGTCTGAGAGCAAGTTCGGCGTGACAGGGGTCCCGGCGGGCAAGCTTCACCAAACCCGAACCAGCGGGCCGGACGTAGCTCCCCCGCCTGCTACACTCGGGCCCGTGCACGTCCGTTTGTCAGTCCCCATAGCTTGCGCCGCAGCCATCGCCGTCATCGGGCTGGTCAGCGCCTGCGGAGGCAGTCCCGCGCCTGCACAGGCCTTCGACCCCGCCACCGCGAATACGACCGCTCATGCCGCCATCCTTTCGCCGACGGATTTCGGCGCCGCCTGGGGCTCGAACAAGAGCGACCAGTTCGTCGATACGGCCACCTCCAGCGCCATCGCCAATACAGCCGCCTGTAACGCGGCCGATGCCGCGCTGACCAGGGCCATCGGCTCGCGCGCGCTCGGCCGGGCAGGCCGCGCGGAAATCCGCCTCGCCGAGACGCTTCCGACACCCACGCTGGCGCCCGCCACGCCGGGCAAGACCCCTGCGGCCGCCCCGCCTCAGACCGTCGCGCCAACGCTGGAGCAGACGGTCGAGGTCTACCAGGATGCGGCCGTACCGGCCGCCGCGCTCCCCGTCATTGGCGCCGCGCTCACCTCAACCAGCTACCAGCAATGCAACGCGGACATCGTGAAGGCGCGCTTCGCCAAAGACTTCCCGAATGTCAAGGTCGTGATGACGCCGTTCAAGCCCCCGGCAAAGGTGCCCGGGACCGGTAGCTTTGCCACGGCCTATAGCCTCGCCATCACGGCCGGGATCGAAAAGCTCTCTTTGGACTTCCAGGTCTACGGCTGGCAAACGGGCAACGCGATCGTCACGCTGACCTTTTCGGGCACGAGCGACCAGCTGACGCCCGCCTTCATTCAGTCGGCCCTGCAAAAGGCCGAAGCGAAGCTCGCCGCCGCGCACGCCAAGTAGCGGCGCGGGTCAGGATCGGCTGGCAAGTTCTCTTGCGCGCGCCGCAAACGCTGCCGCGGCAGCCCGGTCCAGTTCACCGTTTGCCTCGAACATTGCTGCCTGCATCGTTGGCCCCGGGTGCGGGTAGCGCGTGCCTTGCGCGTTCCACGCCGGCTGGATAACGAAGTGGATGTGGCCTCGTTGCCACCCGGCGTGCGACCAGAGGCAGACGTAGACCTGGTCTGGATTGGCCAACTGGTGCACCAGCGCCGCCACTTGCCTCAGGAGCGGCCCAAGCTCAGCCGCCTCGCTCTCTGTGAGATCAACGACCGCCGTGCAATGCCGCCCTGGCTTGACGATCAGGGTCCCCACCGGCAGCGGCCCGACGCAATGATCCACGACCCAGTGTGCGGTCTCGAGAATGGTGCCGCCGGGCGGATCGAGCGAACCGTCGCAAACCTCGCATGGATCACCTGGTTGCGCACTCACGAGGCGCAGTCTACGGGTTCTCCGCGGCGTTGGTTCGTGTTCGGCTTTCCATTGCCCTATCGGTTCCGACTGGGATGTGCGGGCCGTCGCTCCGCTGAGTAGCGAACCCATGCTGCTCCTACCGCGGCCGCCGCCGACACCGCGATCCCTCCGGCGAGGAGCCATCGCGTCTCTGAGGTGTCTCGTCGCTTTGTGCCCGTGCCGACAGCTGGAGCAGCGATCACTCCGCGCCGGAATACGGTCGTGGCGGAATTGAAGGAGCTATACCCGCTTGCCGCGCTGCGCGACGGTGAGGCCATTATCCGCATCCGCGCCACGCGGGAGCACTCGATGGCGAATACGGACTCGCTCGGACTCGCCGCCGGGCGGCCGTCGCCACCTGTGGTGACCAGTACCGTTGACTCAAACGAACCGTCCGCTGCCGCCGTCCCGCCGTGCATACCGATCCCTCCTCCGCCGCTCCCCGGCAGCGTGAAGAGGGGGCCTACCGCGAGGTCGATGGATGCGCCAGGCGGAAACCCCCTGCCGGTGATCACTGCGGGAGTGTTGCACGGGCCTGCAGGAGGGGTTACAGCAATCACCGGGCCTGCAGCGACTGCATCCGGTGCAGTCCTCATGAACGTTGTCGAAGCGAGAAGAGTGCGCGGCGCATTCGAGCCGTCGCTCAACCAGAGCGTAATGTCCATCGCGGGGTCAGCGAATTCGTCGCAGAGGTAGCGCACGCCGGACGGTATTTCGAAGTCCCAGTTGGTGCTGGGCGAGGCGAAGGTGATCAGTTCCCGGTCAGCGCCGCTCGCGCTGCTGGCGAAGAGATAGACCTCGACACCGGGCTGCAGTCCGGATGCGTGCACGGCCAGTTGGTCCGTGCAGGCACCCGACGCCGGGGTGACCGCCAGGGAGACGCCCTTGGCTTGGACAGACCACGGCCCGGCGAGGGCGGCACCCAGGACCAGCAGGGCAAGAACAGTTCGCATCCCGAGCACAGTGGCTACCCCCGGCGCAACGCCATCATCCTGTATTCAAGACGCCCGTCAACGCCGAAAAGTTCCCGCTCGTCTTTCGTCTCTCGTCTATACTCTGGGGCACATGGATCAGAACCCCCTCCTCCGCAAGGCCCAGGCCGACAATATCCTCGATCGCACGGCCATGCAGCTGCACCAGCTCCTCATCGAAGCCTGCGCCGAACTCGACCCTTTTCCTCCGTTCCCGAACGCGCTCTTCACCAATGCCGTCGAGTGTGAAGGCGACATGGTTGGCAGCCCCGACCGCGGGTGCGTGGTCGTCTGCGAAGACGGCGAACTCTATGAACTCGAATTCGGCATCGACCACGATTCTATCGAACTGACTGGCTCCTGGGACCCGGTGACCGCCCGTAAAGAGACGAAGAAGAAGCTCGAACTCCACCCGCGCGACTACATCGTCTACGCCTACAACGGCCTCGTTGCGGTCACCGAACAACTGCTGGAGCGCAGGGAAGGAGAACCGGCGCGGTGAAGCGTCTTCTGAAGTGGACGGCTATCGGCATCGCGCTTGCGGCTGCCGCGTTCTTCATCGGCCGCCGGCTTTTCGGGGGCGGGGAGGGCCGGCCCGCCGAAGTGGAGCCATGGGAGCCTCCCGCACCGCCCACCGGCGAAGCCATGCCGGAGAGCGTCGCCCAGGCCCCGGCAACTCCTGAATCAGCGCGCCCGACGAGCGTCGCCTATGGCTCCGAGCCCGCGCGGGAGGAGGCGCCCACTTTCCTGCCTCCATCCGAATCGCCAGCGCTTGCCGAACCAGCACCACCAGCGGCCGTCGAGCCACCAGATTGGGCCGCAAGCCCGCTGCCAGCGGCGGAAGCGGCAGCGGACGCCGAAGCGCCCTACGAGGCAGCACCGACGTTTCTGCCGCCGACCCAGCCCGAGGCCGAGGAACCAGCCGCGGAAGCAAAAGATGGACCAGCCAGCCCCGCATTGATGTCCGCCGCCGCCCCCGATATTCCCGAGGCAGAGGCCGTATCCGTCGAGGTTCCAGGCGAGCCCCCGGAGGATGTCGTCACGCGCGCTTTCGATGAGCTCGCTGCGGCAGCCCCGGACCCGGCGGCCGAAGCTGTCCTTGAAGCGGAACCCGTGGCCGAGCCCGCTGTTCCACCGGCGCCCACCGCCGGGCCGGCGGCAGCGCCTGACTCGACGGAGGCCGTTGCCCTCCCGGAATCGCTCGAAGAGGCGCTCAGCGGCATGGCGCACGTGCCCATCCAACCCCCGCCCACGCGCAACGCCGAGTCCTATCTCGATGAGGGCAACGTCTACTTCAACGTCGGTCAGTATGCGCTGGCCATCGAGCGCTATTCCCGCGCGGCAGAGCTCGACCCGACGCTCATCGCCGCCTACTACAATCGTGCCAATGCGCGCACGCGGTCCGGAGACTTCGATGCGGCGCTGGAAGACTACGACGAGGCGCTCGCACTCCAGCCCGACGATGCCGATGCGCTCAACAACCGCGGCATGCTCCACCTCTACCGCACCAACTATCAGGCTGCCCTGCATGACTTCAATGCCGCCCTTGCCGCCGACCCTTCGGACATCACCGTGATGGTGAACCGGGGGCTCGCAAACCTCCACAGCGGAAACGCGGAGGCCGCCCTCGCCGACTTTCGCAGGGCCACCGGGGCCGACGACCAGGATGCGGCCGCGCACTATGGCGCTGCCCAGGCAGCCGCCGCCCTCGGCGATCGCGAGGCCGCGCTCGGAGCCGTCGAGCGCGCCCTCCAGATCGATGCGGGCTATGCCCGCGAAGCAGCCGGTGACCCCAGGCTCACGCTGCTCCAGGGCGATGAGACCTTCATGAGACTGCTGCGGGAAAGCGGCTCGCGCTCAGGCTGAGGCGTGACACCCACCGAGGCCGTCGCCGCGCTGCGTGCGCTGGGCCGCCCACAACGGCTCACCGAAAACGCGCGCGTCGGCATCCCGAACGATAGCGCGCTGGGGATCACGATACCCGCGCTTCGCACACTCGCCAGGACTGTGGGCCGGGATCACGATCTCGCTCTTCAGCTCTGGGAGACGGGTATCCACGAGGCGCGGCTGCTCGCAGCGTTTATCGACGACCCGGCGCGGGTCACCGAATCACAATTGGAGCGCTGGGTGTCCGATTTCGACTCATGGGACATCTGCGACGGTGTCTGCGGGCTGTTCGAACGCACGCCGCTGGCGTGGGCGAAGGCCGTCGAGTGGTCGGCACGAGAAGAGGAATTCGTGCGCCGCGCTGCCTTCACGCTCGTCGCCGGCTTCGCGGTCCACGACAAGGACGCGCCAGACATGCGCTTCCTCGCCTTTCTGCCGATCATCCGCGAACGCTCAACCGACGACCGCAACTTCGTGAAGAAGGCGGTGAATTGGGCGCTCCGGAACATCGGCAAGCGCAACCGAGCATTGAACTCGGCGGCGATCGAAATGGCGGAGCAGATCCGTGCCGATGACAGCCGCGCCGGACGTTGGATCGCGGCCGATGCCCTCCGTGAGCTGCGCGGCGAAGCGGTGCAGGCGCGCTTGCAGGTGCGGGAATCGGCTGCCGGTGCTGGCGGGATTCATGCGCGAGCAAAGTCACCGGCTTCCGCGCGGGCGACGTAACTGCCTGTCCCGCGCCCCAACCGCGGTGTAGACTGAGCCTCCCGATATGTTCACCCACCTACACACTCACACCGAGTTTTCGCTGCTCGATGGCATGACGAAGATGGCCCCGCTGATGGAGCGGGTGAAGGCGCTCGGCATGGATTCCATCGCCATGACGGATCACGGGGCGCTCTACGGGGCCGTCGATTTCTATCGCGAGGCGACGGCGCGAGGCATCAAGCCGATCATCGGCGTCGAAGCCTATGTCGCCCCCGGCAGCCGTTTTTCGCGGGAGCGCGGCGATTCTTCGCCCTACCACCTCGTCATGCTCGCCCGCGACATGACCGGCTACAAGAACCTTATTTCGCTCGTCACCAAGGCCAACCTCGAAGGCTACTATTACAAGCCACGCATCGACCGCGACCTCCTGGAACAGCACTCGGCCGGGATCACCGTGCTCAGTGGTTGCCCCTCGGCCGAATTTCATCGGCGTATCCAGGAAGGCGACCGCGAAGGGGCGATTGCGGTCTCGAAATACTATCGCGAAGTCTTCGACGGGCACTACTTCCTCGAAGTGCAGGATCACGGCGACGAGAAATTCACGCGCCTCAACCCCACCATCGCCGCCATCGGGCGGGAACTTGGGATCCCGGTCGTGGCTACCAACGACAGTCACTACACACTCCCCGAAGAGGCCGCGGCCCACGATGTGCTCCTCTGCATCGGCACGAACGCGACGGTCGATCAGCAGGACCGCTACAAGTTCGACGGCACGGGCTACTACGTGAAAAGCGAAGCGGAGATGCTGGGGCTGTTCCCCGAAAACCCGGAGTTCGTCTCTAATACCCGCCTGGTAGCCGATTCCTGCGAGCTAGAACTCACCTTCGACCGCCAGTTGCTCCCGGAACCACCCATCCCGCCAGGACGCACGAGCGCCGACTATCTCGCTGAGATGTGCTTTGAAGGGCTTCACCGGCGCTTCGAGGACGTGACGGCAGAGCTCCAGGAGCGCCTCGCCTACGAACTCGACGTGCTCCGCCAAACGGGTTTCACCGACTACATCTTCGTGGTCAAGGAGATTGCGGATTTCGCCCACAAGGCAGGCATCCGCATGGGCGTGCGCGGCTCCGCGGCGGCGTCGCTCGTCCTCTATGTCCTCGGTGTGACCGACATCGACCCCGTCGCCAACCGGCTCGTCTTCGAACGCTTCCTCAATATCGAACGCAGAGAGATGCCGGATGTCGATTTCGACTTCGCCGACGACCGGCGGGACGAAATGATCCGCTTCGCCTACGAGCGCTATGGCAACGACCGCGTTGCGCAGATCATCACGTTCGGGACGCTCGGAGCGAAGGCTGCCATCCGGGATGTGGGCCGCGCCCTCGGGATGACCTACGCCGACACGGACCGCGTCGCCCGGCTTGTGCCCAATGCACTCCACATCACGCTCAACGACGCTCTTGAACAGTCCCAGGAGATGAAAGAGGCCTACGACGCCGACCCGCGCGTCCACCGCCTGCTGGACACGGCACGCCAGCTGGAAGGCGTCTCGCGGCACGCCAGTACACACGCTGCGGGAGTGGTCATTTCGCGCGACCCGCTGATCGAGCACGTGCCCCTGCAGCGCCCCAACCGGGGCGACGAGACGAGCGTGCCCACCACGCAATTTGCCATGGAACAGGTCGCCAAAATCGGCCTCCTGAAGATGGACTTCCTCGGCCTTTCTAACCTCACCATCCTCGGGCGCGCCATCGACCTCATCCATGACACGACTGGCGAAGCGGTGGACCTGCTGCGCATCCCCGACGGCGACGCCAGGACGATGGTGATGCTCGGCCAGGGAGAGACCTTCGGCGTATTCCAGCTTGAGTCCGCGGGCATGCGGCGGTATGTCCAGGACCTCCAACCCACGAACATTTCGGACCTCTGCGCCCTCGTCGCCTTGTATCGACCTGGCCCCATGCAGCAGATCCCGCGCTACATCGATGGCAAGCATGGGCGAATCACTATCACCTATCCCCACGCCGACCTCGCCGAAGTGCTGGATGAGACCTATGGCGTGATTGTCTACCAGGACCAGGTGTTGCTTATCGCCCAGCGCTTCGCCGGCTACACCCTTGGCCAGGCCGACATCATGCGCAAGGCCATGGGCAAGAAGAAGGCGGAGATCATGCTCGCCGAGCGCGACCGCTTCCTCGCCGGCGCCATGGCAAAGGGTTACTCACGGGCCGATGCCGCGGCCGTCTTCGACCTCATCGAGCCGTTCGCGGGCTATGCCTTCAACAAGGCCCACAGCTGGTGCTACGGCAACATCGCCTACCAGACCGCCTACCTCAAAGCGAACTACACCGTGCAATACATGACGGCCGTCCTGCAGATGACGAAGAACGCACCCGATACGCACGCGCGTGTCGCGGCCGCAGTGGCCGAATGTTCGAAGCTGGGGATCAGCGTGCTCCCGCCGGACATCAACGCGAGCCAGGACAACTTCAGTGTCGAGCGCCGCCCCGATGGCTCCCTTGCGATCCGCTTTGGCATTGGCGTGATCAAGAACGTCGGGTCGGCCGCTGTCGAGGGCATCATCGCCGTCCGCTCAAAAGACGGTCCCTACCGCGACATCGAGGACTTCTGCAAGCGCGCCGACCTCTCCGCCGCCAACAGCCGGGCCATCGAGCACCTGGCGAAGGCGGGCGCGTTCGACCTCATGGGCCACGATCGGGGCACCCTCGTCGCCAACGCCGATCGCCTGAGTGCGCTCGCCCGGCGCGAACGCAGCCTGCGGGAGAGTAGCCAATCGACGATGTTTGATCTGTTCGGCAGCGAGGTCGATACGCCACTGCCTTCGCTCGAACTGGAACTCGCGCCGGCGAGGAAGGAAGACATGCTCGCCTGGGAGCGCGAACTGCTCGGCGTCTATATCTCCGAGCACCCGTTCCGTGCCGCGGCTGCCGCACTGACCGGAATCGCGAGCCACACCATCGGCGACCTTTCCCCAGAATTGGCCGGACAGACGGTTACGGTGGCCGGCATGGTGAATCGCGTCCAGGCCCGCGCCACGCGTGATGGCCGCAAGTTCTACATCGTCGACTTCGAAGATCTCGCCGGCAGCGCCGAGCTGACCGTCTGGAGCGACACCCTCGAGCTCACCGGAGAGGGCCTATGGGCGGAGGGCCAGGTGCTGCTCGTCTCCCTCGAGGTGCGGGAGCGAGGCGACCGGATCAGCTACAACGTGCGTAAAGCCGCCGCCTATAACTCCGCCGATGGCACCGTCGTCGGCTTCGCCGCAGAGCAATGGCAAGTGGCAGACGCGCCCAGGCCAAGGCCCGAGAGCAGCGCGGGCGTGGTCTCCTCGTCGCGGGAGCAGGCGCCGAAGGCAACTTCTCACAGCAACGGCCACGGCAGCATTAATGGTCAGTCCGTGCCCCCTCCGGCTGGTGCAACGGCCGAAGCCTCCCGCCCGGGCGTCCTGCCGCCGGTCAATGGCGATACCGCGCGGCTCGTGGTCACCATCTTCGAAACCGACGACATGCTCGCCGACGAAGCGCTCCTGCGCGCCGTTGCGGGCATGCTCAAGGCCTCGCCCGGTGCGGACGAAGTGCGCCTTGTCATCCACGACACCGCCGGCCAGGACAGCGAGTTCGACCTCCCGCGCGCATCGGTCAGCGAGGACCTCGCGCGGAGCATCCGCGCCGTCCTCCGTCAGAACGGATCCGTGCGCCTCACGACGGCGCGCATGGCGGGCGCGGCCTAGGACCGCTCTTCGGGGAGGGATCAGCAGGCACCGCGTGTCACGGCTGCAGTACGTCCACCACCAGCCGTGGCGGGTTGCCGACCGTGCTCACACGAAAACCAAGCTTTGCGGGGAGCCCCAACGCCCAGATCACGGTGCCGTTCGAATCACAGGTCTGGATGCTGTGCTGGATCGCCGTGAGGTAGGGGAGGTCGATCTGCGTGGGGTATGTGAGTTTGCCAGCGCTGCCGTGGCCGGTCGCCGGCTTCAACGTAATGTTCAACACGGTCGCCCCGGTGACGGTGGGGGCGGAGACCGGCCCGGCGCTCGTGTAGGAGGGGGCTGCCGGACAAACCGCCGGCGTCGTCCCATAGCCCACCCAGTAGGCCGGCAGGCTCTTCCCATCGAATTCGATAACGAAGCGGTCGTAGCCGCGCTCGTCCCCCATGCGGACACTCTTCAGGACGATCGCTCCCCCGCTCGCAGGCGGCCCCACCACAGGTTCCGTGGACGGCGGAAAGGCCGGTATCGGTGTTGGCGTTGGCGGGATGGGCGTGCCCTCACCGGAGGTCAGCACCGGCGCCGTGGAAGCACCAGCCGGCGGCTTCGCGGCCTTCGTCCCGCCACAGGCGGCGAGCAACAGCACCCCCATCAGTGTGGCAACCGCACCGGAGCGGACCGTCCAAACGCGCATCCTCTCGCATCCTCCACCCACTAAGATCGGCGCGATTGGCCGATCCCCGCAGGGCCGGCCCTGCCGCGGCCGCGAGTTTTGCCCGCCCTAGGAACACGAGGGCCGTCTGACACGCTGGCTGCATAAGAGCTGGCTATTGCTTGATGTCGATGACCAGTCGCGTGGGATTCGTCAGCGTCATCACTTTGAAATTGTGTTTGCCGTTCAGGCCAAAGTCCCAGGTCACGTGGCCTTCGAAGTCACACGAACTCTTGCCGCTGTTGATGACTGTCCCGCCGGGGCCGGCCATCTGCTGCGGAAGAGTGGAATTGCCCTGATTGTCGTGCGCCTGGGCCTGCGTGATAGCGACTTCGAGTACGGCAGAGCCGGGCACGACTACCGGTTGGCCCGAGCCACAGGCGGTCGCCCCACTCACGTACTGGATCGTGGCCGGCGGAAGTGCCGTGCCCGCGAACTCGAACACGATCCGCTCCCAGCCGCCGAGTTCAGGATGCAGCCCCATGCGCAACGCCGTCGCCGTCACGATCCCCGAAAGCGGGTCGGGGTTGCTTTTCACGATCCACGGCGTCTGCTGGCCAGCGCCGAGGGGGTCGACGGTCCCGTCCGCCATGGGCGTGCCCGTCGCGACGGCGGTTGGAGCCACGACGGTCGCTGAGGAGGAGGGAAAGGGTGAGGCTGAGGTCGCGGCAGTTGGCGTTGCTGAAGGGGTAGTACTCTTGCAGGCCGCGACAACGCCCACCGTCAGCATCAGCAGCAGCACAGCAACAGGAATTCTGGTCATCATCCTCTCCTCGATAGGGGGCGGTGCTGTCCCAGAATGCCTCAGGCGTGTGTTGGTATCAACCGGCTGCACGGGCCTGGCAGCCAGGGGCGTGTGAACTTGTTCACACGCCCCTCCGTTGGTGTGACAGCCTATCCTCGTAGCGACCGTTGCCTGGATGCGACCCAACTTGCCGCGGAGAGGCCAAGCAGCCCCAGCCCCAGGATTGGGAGCTGGGTGCCAGGACCTCCATCCGCGCCGCCCCCCGCAGCAGGTGGCAGTGGCGTCGGCTGGGCCGCTTCGGGAGGGCCACTGGGAGCCGGGCGCGGCGCGGGTGCGGCCTTCGCCACCTGCTCGCCGATGCTGTGAGCAAATTCCGCGGTTCAGTCCGCGATGTCATCATCTCGCCCGGCTGACAGGTGCGTTAGTGTGTTGAAAGTATGTCGGACGTGATTCGTATTTCTGCCCGCACCGCCCGGCGCTTCGTCCTCGGCAAGCAGGGCCTTTGGCCCGGCCGCCGGTGGTTGGGCAAAGAAGGCGCCCGCGCAGCCATGCGCGCCGGCGAATACCTCCAACTCGATCCACTCGCCATCCTCGCCCGCAGCCACGACCTTGTCCTGCACAGCCGCGTCGCAGACTACGATCCTGATCACTTCCACGCGCTGACCTACGAGGAGCGCGGATTCTTTGAATGGGGCGGCTGGCTGGCGGTCCGGCCGATGGACGAACTTCCCTTCTGGCGCGTCGTCATGCGCCGCGAACGCGAACACGGCGGCGTCCGCCAGATCGCCGAAGACCACGGTTCCGTCATCGAAGAAATGCGCGCTGTGCTCAGGGACCGCGGCACCGTCTCCAATGCCGACTTCGCAGCCGCCGGTGGACCTGCCATCGACCACTACCGCGGCAGCAAGGCGACTTCCCTCGCGCTCTACTACCTTTGGCGCACCGGCGAAGCGATGACGCATCACCGCGAGCGCTTCCAGCGTGTCTACGCCCCGGCCGAGGCAGTCGCGCCAGCGCATCTGCTGGCCGAAGCGCCGGAGCCCGAAGCCGAGGCCTTCCTCGCGCGAAAGAGTGTGGCGTTCGCGGGGATCGGACGCGCTGGACGAATCGGCATGCCGCTGAGCCGCCTCGTTGGACGGCCCATCTCTCGCACCGAACAGCTTGTCATCGAACAGAACCTCGTGGACGCGGGCGAGCTTGCACCAATCGAGGTCGAAGGCACGAGGGGCATCCAGTTCGTCCTGAGCGAGGACCTCCCGCTGCTCGAAGCGATAGAACGCGGCGAAGTCCCGCCGGATTGGGCTGCTGTTGCGCCCGGTCGATCGGTCTCGCTGCTGTCGCCGCTGGACCCCGTCAGTGCCCGGGGCCGCGCGAAAACGCTCTTCCGCTTCGAGTACATGTGGGAGATCTACCTCCCTGCTGAGAAAGTCCAGTACGGCCGCTACACGCTGCCCATCCTCTTCGACGACGCACTCGTCGGCCGCATTGATCTGAAGCTCGAACGGTTGACGAGCACCCTCGTCGTCAACGGTCTGTGGTTCGAAGACGAAGCGACCGCGAAGGACGAGGCGTTCCGCGGGGCATTCGCCGCCGAGATGGACCGGCTGGCCGCGTTTCTCGGGGCCGCGCGCCTGGATCGCAGCGCTGTGCGAGCGAACCTGCGGCCGTTGTTCGAAGGCGCAAAGGGCGCTCAGGGCACGGGGAAGGGCTGAAGCGCTGTTGCCTCTATCCGTACACCAAAGTGCGGTCGATCATGCTGCGGCTGATGACGACGCGCTGCACCTGCGAGCTGCCTTCGACAATCATGAGCTGGCGCGCGTCGCGATAGTGACGCTCAAGTGGGTGGTCCTTCATGTAGCCCTGCGCCCCCAGCACCTGGAGGGCGTCGAAGGCGACCTTGTTGGCCATCTCCGTCGCATATGCCTTCGCGATCGAGAGGTTGTGGGCATACTCGCGTGTGTACTTTCCCTGGTCCACAAGCCACGCTGCCTTGTAGACGAGGTTGCGTGCCGCTTCTATCTGGATGGCCATGTCCGCAAACATGAACTGGATCGCTTCGAAGTCGATGACCGCGCTGCCGAACGCTTTGCGCTCGCGCGCCCATTCGAGCGCGTAGCTCGCGGCCCCTTCGGCGAGTCCGACCCCGCGCGCTCCGACGGTCGGGCGCATCGAGTTCAGCGTGAGCATCGCTGTGTTGAAGCCCTGGCCTTCAACCCCGCCGAGGAGCTGCGCAGCCGGGACGCGGACGTCGCTGAAGCTGAAGTGCGCGGTCGGCACTGAGCGCACCCCCATCTTGTCGTCGGTGCGGTCGATGCGCACTCCCGGCGCATGGGCATCGACGACAAACGCACTGATGCCCTTCGCCCCTGGCCCGCCCGTGCGCGCGAAGACGGTCAGCCAGTCTGCGACCGTCCCGCCGGAGATATAGACCTTGTTGCCATTGAGGATGTAGTCGTCGCCATCACGCACCGCGCGGGTTTCGAGGTTGGCAGCGTCGGAGCCGTGGTCTGGCTCAGTCAGGCAGAAGGCGCCCTTCGTCACGCCGTTGGCCGCGTCCGGCAACCAGCGCTGCTGCTGCTCCTTCGTCCCGCCGAACACGATAGGACGGTTGGGAAGGCCGGTGAGCACGAGCATGAGGCCCGCGCCGCATTCGTATTTCGCGACCTCTTCGATCGCGAGGCAGAGCGGCAAAATGCCATTGCCCGTGCCACCCATCGATTCAGGGATGGCCATCCCCAGCAGTCCCGACTGTTTGAACGCCTCGAAGTAGTCATGCGGATATTCCCCGGCCTCATCGAGCTCTTTAGCGCGCGGCGCGACGACGTCCCGGGCGATGCGGCGCGCGGTGTCCTTGATGAGACGATGCTCTTCCGAGAGTTCGAAATCCACTGGGCGGCTCCGGTGCGAATCTGCCCCCACAGTCTAAGCCGGGACGCGCCCAGGGGACGAGGCGTCCGGCCGGGCTGACAGGTGCCCGCTCCAAACGTCTCGTGGTGAACGGGCGACGGCCTTGCGTGCGAGATTTCACAATCTGATGAAGCGTGGTACACTCCACCGGGTTTACCGGAGGAGCGCCCGGCAACCCCTACGCCTTTCCCGCTTCGCCGGCCGGTCCGGCCGGGCTCATGCCACTCGCGTGAGCGCCCAGTAGCAGGTCGCAACGCCCAGGAGGCCATCGCAGCGCGTGAACATCATCGTTTGTGTCAAGCAAATCCCGGACCCCGAAACGCCCAGTTCCTCTTTCAAAGTGGACGAAGCAGCGAAGAAGGTGATCCCTGCCCAGGGTATCGCACCCGTCGTAAACCCCTACGACCCCCAGGCGACGGAAGCCGCGTTGCGCCTCAAGGACGCGGCCGGCGGGGGCAAGATCACCGTCATTTCACTTGGACCGGATAGTGCCCGAGATGCCATCAAGCATGCGCTCGCCATGGGCGCCGACGAAGGCGTCCTGCTCAACGACCCGGCCTTCGAAGGGATGGATAACTTCCAGATCGCTGTCGCCCTCGCGAAAGCCATCCAGAAGGTGGGCGAATTCGACCTCGTCCTCATGGGCCGTCAGGCCGCTGACTGGGACATGGGTGTCGTGCCCGGCGGCGTGGCACAGATCCTCGGCGTCCCGGCCATCACCGTCGCCAAGGCCATCCAGGCCGATGGACAGACGATCAAGGTCGAGCGCGTCCTCGACGATGGTTTCCAGACTGTCGAGACGCAGATGCCCGCGATCGTGTCGTTCTCGAACGAATTCGGCGAACCGCGATACCCGCAACTCCGCCAGATCATGCTCGCCGCCAAGAAGACCGTGCAGGTTTGGAGCGCTGCCGACCTCGGCCTCAGTGCCGATGAGCTCGGCGCGGCCAACCGCTGGCTGCCGCTGGAAGCGCTCTATGTGCCGAAAGTGGAGAGCAACGTCGAGATCATCGAAGGCGACTCGCCCGAAGAAAAAGCCCGCAATCTCGCGCAGAAACTGCGCGCCGCCAAGCTCGTCTAAGCCGCTTCGCCCCGGAAGCCTCGGCCGGTCACAACGCCGGCTCAGACTGGCCCCGGTGATCGACCTGCAGTCCTGGAGCTGGAGCTCAACTGGAGTAGGAAATGTCCGGAATCCTGGTTATCGCTGAAACTGCCGATGGCGCGCTCGCGCCAATTTCGCTGGAGCTCCTGGGCGCCGCCCGGAAGCTTGCGGCCGAAGGCGCCGGCAACGTCGCCGCCTTCGTGGCCGGGCCCGAAGCGCTGGCAAAGGAGCTGATCGCGCACGGCGCCGATACGGCTCTTGCGGCCACCAACGCCGCGCTGGCGAGCGGCACTGCGGACGCCTACCTGCCGGCTGTGGAGTCGGCTATCCAGCAATCCGGCGCCGATATTGTCCTGCTCGGACAGACGAGCCTCGGCCGCGACCTTGGCCCCGCCGTCGCTTTCAAGCTCGGGACGGCTATCGCCATGGACTGTGTCGACCTCACCATTGCCGGCGGCCGGCTGCGCGCCACGCGCTCGTGCTATGGCGGCAACGCGCGCGCCGAAGTGACCTGGAAGGCGCCTCTCCAGGTTGCGACCGTCAAGGCGAAGACGTTCGATGCGCTGCCCGCCGACGCCAGCCGAAATGGTGCGGTGACCGCGCTCGACGCTGCTGGCGACAGCCGCGTGAAGGTCCTCAGCACAGAGAAGGCATCCAGCGAGGGCGTAAAGCTCGAAGATGCGCCCGTCGTCGTCAGCGGTGGCCGCGGCCTCGGCGACCCCTCCGCATTCAAGATGCTCGAAGAGCTGGCGCAGCTCCTCAAGGGGGCGACCGGCGCCTCCCGCGCAGCCTGCGACCTTGGCTGGTATCCTCCCTCCCAGCAGGTTGGCCTCACCGGCAAGACCGTCTCCCCGACCCTCTATATCGCGGTCGCGATCAGCGGCGCCAGCCAGCACATGGCCGGGATGTCGGGCTCGAAGAACATCGTCGCGATTAACAAGGACGGCGACGCAAACATGGTCAAGGTGAGCAAGTTCGCCATCGTCGATGACTACAAGAAGGTCGTCCCGGCCCTGATCGAGGAGATCAAGAAGCTCGGCTAAGAGTTTCGGCCGAGAGCGCGGGCCAGCTACTCGTCGCGGCACGCCTCCACGAACGCCGCTAACAGGCGACGCGCGTGCTCTTCGCGGGCGGCCATCTCCTCGGGATGCCACTGCACGCCGAACACCCATCGTTCGCCCGCCATCTCGATCGCTTCGACGACCCCGTCCGGTGCGTGCCCAACGGCGGTGACGCCCGCGCCCAGCACTTTGAGTGCCTGGTGGTGCATGCTATTCGTCATGAGGTCGCATCCCCCGAGGAGAGCTGCGAGGCCCGAGCCGGGGGCAAGGCGGACGGCGTGTGTCGCCGCGGCGCGCCCGTGCGCCCCACCGGCCGTCTGGGCGTGATTGACCTCCGACGGGTGTTGCTCCGGGAGGTCCTGGTAGAGCGAGCCGCCGAGCGCGACGTTGAGCACCTGCATGCCCCGGCAGATCGCGAGGATCGGGCGCTTCCGTTCCAGCGCCCATCCCAGCGCCTCCACTTCCATGCGGTCGCGCTCCACTGAGACACCGGCCGTCTTCGGGAGCGGATCCTCGCCATAGAGGCCAGGGAAGAGATCGCCTCCGCCGGTGAGCATCAGACCGCTGCAGCGGCTGAGCAGGCCAATGATCGTCGCCGGTCTCACGCTCGGCGCAAGCACCACGGGAAGCCCGCCGGCATCTGCGATTGCCCGCAGGTATGCGGAATTAAGCGACACGCGCTCGGGGCGGCTGCCGTCTGCCGGCGAGACCGCCGCCGACACCGCGACGAGGGGGGCACTCATTTGGAAAGCATAGCCGAATTGGTGCGGGGCGCAGGGCCGCTCACCAGGCGCCGGTCCGATCGTGACCGTGGGAGGGCGGTTCCAGGATGGCCACGGCTATGGTCGAACGTGCAGGATCACCCGGCCGCACGTGCCGCTGCATCCGCTGCCGCGATGCGGCCAAACACGGCACCGCGGATGACCGAGCTGGCCCCTGGGTAGTTGTAGTAGAAGATCTCGCCCATGGTTTCGCCTGCCGCATAGAGACCCTCCATCACCTTGCCCCGTGTGTCGATGACGCGGGCGACGGTGTCGCACTTCAGGCCACCGAACGTGAAGGTGATGCCGCCCGTCACCGGGATAGCGATATAGGGGGGATGGTCGAGCGGGAGCGCCCAGTTGCTCTTTGGTGGCGTGATCCCGGCGGTGCGCTTCCCATCGAGCCGGTCGAGGTCATAGTCGCCGGGCTGCACCGCTGCATTGAACGTCCCGACTGTTTCGAGCAGTTCTTCGGCGGGCACGTCCATCTGCCCCGCGAGCTCCTTCCATGTGTCGGCCTGGAGCGGCGGCCCCACGGGGCGCCAGGCGCGAGCAAACTCTTCGCGCTGGTAGGCCTGCTGGTCGAACACGCACCACGCTTCGCCGCCCGCCTGCTCGACGATGAACTTGCTGAATTTCACATACGTGTGGTCGCGAAAGTCCTCGCCTTCGTCCAGGAAGCGGTGGCCGGAGGCATCGATGAAGATCCCCATCTGGTAGTTGTAGAGCGCCGTGACGCCGCATTCGATGCGGGGCGAACGCGCATCGAGCACGGCCGAATGGTAGTCGCCCCACTGGCCCGCGGCCTGGGCGCCTGCCGCGATCGCCATCATCAGCCCCTCTCCGGTGTTGTAGCGGCTGCCGCGCAGGATGAGCGAATCGGCGAAGCGGCCGAGGTGCTGGACCCGCATCTGGACATTCGCCTCGAAGCCCCCGCAGGCGAGGATGACGCCGCCCTTCCCTTCGATATCGATCAGCCCTCCCGGGCCTGCACACCGCACACCGCGAACCACGCGCTGCTCGTCGATGATCAGGTCCAGTGCGCCAGTTTCGTAGCTGACGGCGCCGCCGAGCCCTTCGAAACGGCGAAACAGGAGGTCCACCAGCCCCGCGCCGCCAGACTTCGGGCTGCGGCGGTAGCCGGCCGTGTGCGGGTAGCCAGCCTCCCATTCGAGGCCGAGGCCCGTCAGCCATTCCGCCGTCCCGCGCGCGTTTTCGCAGAGGGTGCGGATGAGTGCCTCGTTCGCCCGGCCGCGGGAGATGCGCATCAGGTCGCTATACATGGCATCCACGCTGTAGTCGCGCGGGCCGAACTCATCCGACTCGTGGGGGAAACGCATCTGGGCGTCGGCAAAGCGTGTGTTTCCACCCCGTCCGGCGAGCGGCGCCTTTTCCACCAGGATGACATCCGCCCCCGCCTGCCGCGCACTTACTGCCGCCGAGAGGCCCGCTATCCCGCTGCCAACTACCACGATGCCGGTCTCGAAGCGCTCGGACGCGCCTGGCGAATAGGGCGGGATGGGCATGGTGCCGGATTATACGTCGCGGGTCCGAACTCGTGCCCCCGAAGACGATCGACCGGCAGGCGACGAGGCGCGTACACTCGAAACCATGGATGACGGATTGGATCGAGCACGTGAAGAGGCGCGCATTCGTGGCGTTGGCACCTATGAAAAGCACATCCTTCTCTGCGTTGGGCCTGACTGCTGCACGACGGAGGACGGCTTGAAGTCCTGGGGACAGTTGAAAAGCGGTGTGGCCCGGCTCAACGGCTCCGGCGAAGCGGGCCGCATCTACCGCACAAAGGTTGGCTGCTTGCGCATCTGCAACCAGGGGCCAACTGCGGTCGTCTACCCGGAAGGCACGTGGTATGGCGGGATGCGCGATGAAGCACTGCAGCGGGTGATTGTGGAGCACCTTGGCGGTGGCAACCCCGTCTCAGACTTCATCATCGGCGAGAACCCGCTGACTGGGGACTGATAACCCGGGTGGTACGCTGCGATTCCCCGCACGTGGCTCCATCGGATGACCACCGGGCGAGGTAGGCTGGCGACACCCCCGGCCGGGAGGCCCTCGTGTACACACCGAAGCATTTCGCTGAGACTGATCTTGCCGCCCAGGCTCTGATGCGCGACTACCCGTTCGCCACGCTCATCGGCTCTGGCGAGGGCGGGCCAACGGCGAGCCATCTGCCACTGATCCTGGATTCGTCCCGCGGGCGACACGGCACCCTCCGCGGGCACATGGCGCGAGCCAACCCGCAATGGCAATCCTTCGCGGGCGCGACCGGGGTACTGGTCATCTTCCAGGGTCCTCATGCCTACATCTCTCCCGCGTGGTATGGCGCGGACCAGGCCGTCCCGACCTGGAACTACAGCGCCGTGCACGCCTATGGCACGCCGCGCGTCATCGAAGCGCCCGGGGCCGTGCGCACGCTCCTCGAAGATCAGGTCGCCCTGTTCGAATCGGGCTTCGAGCAGCCGTGGGACACGACGGGGCTCGAAGAAGGCTGGTTGGCGGCGATGATCCGGGGTGTGGTCGCGTTCGAAATCGAGATCGCCCGCATCGAAGCCAAGGCCAAGCTGAGCCAGAATCGCCCGGCAGACCAGGCTCGCGTGGCCGCCGCGTTGGAGCGATTGGATGGTCCGCTGAACGCGGCCGTAGCACGGGAAATCCTGGCGCACCCACCAGCCTGAGGGGACGAGGCCGTCTTGCGCAGCGATGGGGCTGGCGCTGGGAGGCAGAGCTTCCCGCCCGCCCCGACGGCCCCACTCCTCGAAACCGGCACGAGCTTCCCGCAGAATGGGTGCGTGCAGGACGAAGTCGCGATGTATTTCCGTGCCATCGGCCGTTCGGTGGACCGCGTCATCGCAACCACCAATGGGCTCGACGCCGGCGAGTGCGCCTGGCGTCCTCATGCCGATGGTGCGAACAGCCTCGGGGCGATAGTCACGCCGCAGAACATGCCGGCGAGGCAGAATTGACCCGCAATCTGCTTCGCGCTGCCGGGGCGGACGCCACCCGCTGAGCCGCGTTCAGGCGCGCACGAAACCTCGGGTGATTTGGGCCGCAACGAAGGCCACCAGCAAGCCGGCCACAAGCAGCCCTATTGGCCCAACCGCCCAACCGATGAGCAAGACCACCCCTGAAAAGCCAGTCACGAACCCCGAAGTCGCGAGCAGGAACTGCTGGTGCCGCACAGAGTGGCGCCAGCGACCGTCCCGGATCCCCGCGCGAAGCTCCCTGAAGCTCATCTCGTCGGACCACGAGAACCCCCACGCCCGGCCCCGGAACCAGCTTCGCTGAAACGACCGGCGGCCCGCCCCGCCCTCGCCATGGCGTTGCGCGAATGCGGTCGCTTCCGCCGCCGTAAGGCGCCGCTTCGGCGCACTGAAGGCGATCCACGCGAAGCCGACGAGAAACGCCAACCAGCCAATGGCAGCGACGCCAGCGAGCGCGAAGGCCGGGGCACTCATCGCGTTTGCTCTGTGCCGCTTTCGTAGTTGCCCAGGAAAAGCACGGATCCCTCGTCGGCACCCATCACGGGAATTGTACGCCGGCGGTTAGGAGATCGAGGATTCGGCGTCCGCGCCACATCATGCTCGGCTTTTTGGCTGCTGATATGAAAATTGATGGCGGACTTGATTTTTCTCATTTCTACATTACTATTCACAGTCAGGAGTCTTCAAATCATGCAGGAAAGCGTCTTTTCGGCTTCCGTTTCCAGGGCCGTCCTCGACATCCGAGATCTCCGTAAGCAGTACCGCAACGGCACGCTCGCGAACGACGGTATCTCCCTCTCCCTCGCTCCGGGCGAGGTGTATGGCCTCCTCGGCCCCAACGGCGCCGGCAAGACGACGCTCGTGCGCCAGGTGCTCGGCCTGTTGCGGCCCACTTCAGGCACGATTTGCATCGACGGTGTAGACGTCGTCGCCAACCCCGGTTTCGCCCGGCGCTCCGTCGGCTTTCTCCCCCAGGGCCAATTCGACCTGCAGTCCGTCCACGTCGATGAGTTGATCTTCTCGGTAGCGCGCCTGCGTGGCCTGGCGCGGCCAGAGGCACAGCGCAAGACCGAGGAGCTGATAGATGACCTCGGCCTCGCACCCTTCCGGAAGACGTCTATGCACGCCGCGTCCGGGGGAATCCGCCGGATCGCCGGGTTTGCCGCAGCCGTTGCCGGGAACGCCCGCCTGCTCGTGCTCGATGAGCCAACGAACGATGTCGACCCGATCCGCCGCCAACTGCTCTGGAACATGATCGCCGGCCTCGGCCGGGGCGGCACCACCGTCCTCCTCGTGACCCACAACCTCGCCGAGGCAGAGCGCGTCATCACCCGGCTGGCGATCATCGACGGTGGCCGCATCCTGCGCGAGGGCTCACCGGCATCGCTGCGCTCCGTCGTGACGGAGCGCCTGCACCTCGATCTGACTGCCGGTGGAGACGTCGCCCCCCACCCCGCCCTCCTCGCCGACCCGGCGGGAGGCGGCCGATTCCTCTTTGACCAGCGCGACCTGCCGGCTGTCAGCGGTTGGCTCGCGGCGCTGCGCGAGGATGGCCTGCTCCTGGATTTTCGCATCGGCCCACCGACGCTCGATGACATCTATGCCGTCGCCGTCGGCGAGCAAGTTTGCACGGAGGTGCCGGCATGAACACCGCACGCACATTCAATCCCGTCTCCCAGTATCTCCAGCTCACCGCTATGCATCTGCGAATGTTCCGGGGCAACATCGCTTTCATCATGATGGTCCAATGTGTACTCTCCCTCGGGCTGGTCTATGGCTTTGGCTATTTGATGCCCCAGATCACGACCACCACAGCGCTCTTCGTTGTCACCGGGGCGGCCACGCAAGGGCTCGTGACGATGGGGCTCGTGATGCTCCCGCAGTTCCTTGCGGAAGCGAAACAAGAGGGGCGGATGGACTACTTCATGACCCTCCCGGTCAGCCGCGAGGCGTATCTATTCGCACAGATGACCGTGGTCGCCGTGCTGGCGCTCCCCGGTGTGCTCTTTTCGCTCGCGATCGGGGCCTGGCATTATGGCCTTTCCCTGTCCATCGACCCGGCCTTCGCCCCCGTTGTGGTGCTGGCCATGTTCTCGCTGGCCGGCCTCGGAGTGACGATGGCGATCGTCTCGCCACACCTGCAGGTCACGAATGCGATCACCCAGCTCATCATCTTCTACGTGCTCTTCTTCGCACCGGTGCTGATGCCCAAAGACCAGCTCCCGGGATTCCTTCAGCAGGCTTCGGTGGTGATGCCACCGGCCTACGCGGCCGATGCCGTCCGTGCGACGCTGACAAGCCTGCCGGGGACGCACCTGCTTCAATCGCTCCTTGTGCTCTCCGCTTCCGGCGCAGCGTCGCTCGTCCTGAGCGCCGTCATGATCCGGCGCCGAGGGTAGTGGGGAGCGACAGTTCGGGGCTGGGCCAATCGAAGCGTCGATCGGCGGCGAAAGCATAGGGGAATCCCCAGGTCTTGCCGATGAATACAGCGAGCGGCGCCGCTCAGGTATGCGGGCGGAAAATTTGCGCTTCGGAGTCACTTTGCGTGGATGAAGCTCTCCTCGCCACGGTCATGAACTCGTCGCGGCTGCCGACCCTGCCGCGGGTTGCGTTCCGCATCCTCCAGCTTGTGGAGTCCCCCGATGTCAGCATCGATGAGCTTTCCAACGCCGTCTCCGTGGATCCGGCACTCGCGACCAGGATCCTGCGCGCGGCCAACTCCGGTATGTATGGACGCGTGAGGGGCGTTGCGAAGCTTCGTGATGCGGTCCTCATCCTCGGCCTTCGCAACGTCAAGACGCTCGCGCTCGGCTTTTCCCTCGTCAGCGACCTCAAGGGCGTTGCCGGGAGCGGGCTCGACTACACCGCATTCTGGCGCCGCAGTGTGGTCGCGGCCTGCGGTGCACGCGCCCTCGCCTATCGCATCAACCGGAGCCAGCAGGACGAGGCGTTTCTCGGCGGGCTCATGCACGGTATCGGCGTCGTCGCGTTGGATCGGACGCTCGGTGCACACTACAGAGAAGTGGCACGGCATCTCGGCTGCGGCGTGGATTCGCTTATCGTGATCGAGCAGCAGCGGATCGGCATCAGCCATATCGAAGTGGGGGCGCGTCTGGCCGCAGCCTGGAACCTCCCGCCTGCGCTCTGCGCCAGCATCGGCCACTACCCGGCGCCCGATACTGTACCGGATGCGATGCGCCCGCTGGTGCGATGCGTCTCCCTTGGTGCGCAGGCCGGTGATGTGTCGTGCAGCGTCGCGCCCGGCCCGGCACTGGCGCGCTTTCGCGGCTCGGCCGCCGCGCTCGGTATCGGCGAAGCAGACGCCGACGCCTTCCTGCGCGAAGCATTCGAGAACGCTTCGCTCCTCCAGCAGGCGTTCGATGGCCCTGGTGCTGGCCGCATCGCCCCGGGGGAGCTGCTTGCGCGGGCCAACGAAGCACTGCTGGAACTGAGCATGGAGTATGCCCACGAAACCGAACGGCTCGAGTCCGAGAACCTGCTCCTCGCGCGCGACGCCTCGACCGACGGCCTCACCGGTCTGGCGAATCGCCGTTCGTTCGATGACTTCCTCGCTCAACAAGTGCAGCTCGCCACGCGCTTTGGCCAGCCCCTATCGCTCGTGATAATCGATATCGACCACTTTAAGCGCGTCAACGACTGCTACGGCCACCTCGCCGGTGACGATGTCCTGCAGCACGTCGCCGCCTGCCTGCGGCAGACGGTGCGCGTTGGCGATCTTGTCGCCCGCTATGGTGGAGAAGAGTTCGCGGTCGTCCTGCCCGGAACGCCGCTGGCGGGCGCGGTTGAAACCGCCGAGCGTGTCCGCTGCGCGATCGCGGAACAGTCCTACACCACCAGTGGGGGGGTTATCGTGACCGTGACGGTGAGTGCGGGCGTCGCCACGCTCGCCAGGGGCGCGAGCGAAGAAGGGCTGGTGGCGGCCGCGGACGCTGCGCTCTACCGGGCAAAGGACGGCGGCCGTGACCGTGTTGCCGCAGCGGCAGCCGGCGCTGAAGCTGCATAGCCAGCGCCTCCTTTGCATGGCCCGGGCCGTCCGCGGTGCTGCCGGGCGGCGAGCGCCTTCCGGTCCCGGCGGCGCCCGCCTAACCAGCGCTTTCCGCAGCGGTTGCCCGCGCCTCTTGCCACACCTAGCATGACGCCATGAGACCTCCTCGTGCGGCGATCATGCTCGGGGCGCTGGCGGCGCTGGGATTGCTCGCGGCGGCCTGCGGCGGTAGCGCCGCTGCCCCCAACGCGGGCAACGGCGTCGCTATTACCGACCCTGCCCTCGTGCCGAGTTCGACGCCGATCCAGAACCCGATCACATTCACCATCCGCCAGGATGGCAGCGTCTCTTCGAGCGGCGGCCCACCCGCCACCCTCGCACCGAGCGGCACCCCGACACCGACCGCAGCTCAGACCTACACGGTGAAAAGCGGCGACACCTGTGGCGCGATCGCCGCCCAGTTTGGCATCGCCACGAGCGACCTCATCCGGGACAACCGCTCAATCGATTCGACCTGTTCCAATCTCCATGTCGGCGACAAGCTGGTGATCCCCGGGAAGTCTCCAACGCCCACCTCGGGTGCCAGCGGCGGGACGTTGGGGTCGATCAGCACGCCCATCGGCGGGAGCAGCCAGCCCACGATCACCTCGGGCGTTGGCACCGTCGCCACGGGTGGCACGCCGAGTGCAGGTGGCACGGTCGTCGCCGGTGGCAAGTCCTACACGGTGAAGAGCGGTGACAGCTGCTATGCGATTGCGCTGAGCTATAACGTCAAGGTGAGCGACCTGATCGCCCTCAATGGCCTCGACCAGAACTGCACTCTGAAGATCGGCCAGGTAGTGATGATCCCCGGCTAGCGAACGCCCGGAGAGATCTTGGCTACTGAGCCGAGAGCACCGGCTCGCGCTCGATCAGTTCGTTGATGCGCTCAATGGGCACGCCGATCGCGCGCGCCGCATCGCCGATGCGATAGTCGAGGAACTCGTCCGTGAGCCCCGCTGCGTTGAGGCGGGCGCGCGCACCGGGGCGCGTGCGCATCACTTCGTAGACTGAGGCGTTTCCAGGAAACCGGCCGATTGCCTGCATCTCAAACTCCTTCCGAAGCCACGCTCGCAGCTTTGGGTCGAATGACAGACCCCGGCAACAGTGCGCTCTCTGTGTCACAGCCACATGACTGCAACATGAACATTGTGTTGCCACGATTGAGGGTACTCCTGAAGAGAGGCAGGGTCAGCGCCCGCTACGAAACGTTCACGTCAGAGCGTCAAGAATTTCGTGTGAATGTTCACCCAGCCTGGGCGCCGGCCGGCGCAGCTGCCATGGCGTCGCACTGAAGATGTAGGGGGCACCCGGCATCAGTGCAGGCGCGTCGATTCCTTCTCCGGTGGTCTCCACGAAAAAGCCGCGGTCGTGCCAGTGCGGGTCTTGCATGGTCTCCTCGGGGGAGTAGACAACGCCCCAAGACTGGCCCCGTTCCTGCCCGCCCCGGTAGCTGAATTCGGCGTCGTGCGCAGCAAAGAAGCGTCGCGCCTCTTCGACGATCTCGGCGGCCTCGGCGCTGCCACGTCCCGGCTGCCGCGCCTGGGCACTATCGAAGCGCGGTTCGTCGAACTGGAGGCCGAAACCCTCCGACTGGAACCACTCTTTGATCTTCCGCCAGGACGCGTTGTCCCGGCCGATACCGAACATGAGCACGCCCTTGCCATCGCGTGAGGGGTAGTACCAGGGTTCGGTGCGATGGGCCGCCGCGTGGCGGGACGTCTGGCGGATGACGTTCGTGCGCTTATAGAACCAGTACGGCATGCCCACTTCGGTCGTGCAGCTCAGCGCTTCGTGCATGGAAGCATCGATGAATTGCCCTTGCCCTGTGCGGTCGCGGTGAAACAGTGCGACGAGGATGCCGATGGCCGCGAAGTGGCATGCGGTGTTGTAGCCCTGGTCGCCATGTCCCCGGATCGGTGGTGCCCCGGGAACGTCTTCCTCGTTGTAGCCATTCATGCGCATCGGCCCGCCGGCGGCGAGGGCCACCAGGTCCGTGACCCGGTATTGCGCCCAGGGGCCATCCTGCCCGAAAGGTGTGAGTGCACAGTGAATCAGCGCTACGTGGTCGCGTGCGAGGTCGTCATGGCCGAGGCCCAGGCTTGCCATCGTGCCCGGAGCCATGTCCTCAAGGAGGATGTCCGCAGTGCCGATGAGCGCGCGCAGCCGCGCCCGATCTGCCCCGTCCCGTTCGAAATCGAGCACCACAGAGCGCTTGTTCGTGTTGTGGTACCAGAAGTTGAGGGATCGATTCGGGCCGGGGACATCCTTGACGAATGGGCCGATCGTGCGGGCGCTCGATCCTTCAGGCGGTTCGACCTTGATCACGTCCGCTCCCATATCGGCCAGTAACTTGCCGGCCAACTGGCCGAGCGGCCCGCAGAGCTCGATCACGCGGATGCCCGTGAGGGGCCCCTCGGTGCCGCCGTTCACATCAACACTCCGGCGGCCAGCGCTTCCTCGATGGCTTGATCGCTCATCCCAAGCAGCTCGCAGAGCACTTCGCGCGTGTGTTCGCCCAGGATGGGGCTGGCGCTGCGCAGCGTCCCCGGCGTAGTCATCAGCCGGGGCGTGATGCCGTCGTATTCGCAATCGCCGAGCTCGGCGTGGTGGAGGTGGGACCACCAGCCGCGGGCGGCGAGTTGGGGGTCACGCTCGAAGCGGTCACCGGCATGCTGGCAGGCGGCGGCAGGCACGCCGGCAGCCTGTAGCAGCGCCATCAGTTCGTACTCCTCGCACGCCGCAGTCCAATCGCCGATGTGCGCATCCAGTTCATCCTGGTTCGCCAGCCGCCCCTCATTGGTGCCGAACCGTGGGCTCTCGGCCCACGCGGGATCGTCCATGGCCCGCACGAGTGCCTGCCATTCGGCGTCGTTCGTCGCGGCGAGGGCGATCCACCGGTCTTCGCCACGGCAGGGGTAGGCATTGTGCGGTGCGATCGCCGGTTCCCAGGCGCGGTTTCCCGGCGGCATCCCTTCGCGCCGCCAGGAGCGGCCATTCACCGTCGCATCGAGCACGGCCGGACCGGTGAGGATGATGCCCGCCTCCACCTGCGAGATATCGATGTACTGGCCCTCGCCCGTCCGGTTGCGGTGGTGCAGCGCCATCAGCACGGCGATGGCACCGTAGTACCCGGCGGTGTGGTCCATGTAGCTGAAGCCCCAGCCGGCGGGCGGCTGGCCGGGCAGGCCCGACATGAATGTCAGGCCGCTCAATGCCTGCGCCGTCGGCCCCCAGGTGGTGAACTCCTGGTCGCGGCCGCTGTGTCCAAAACCGGAAATGGAACAGTAGATGATGTCCGGGCGAATGCTCTTCAACTCGGCAAAGCCGAGGCCCCAGGAATCGAGCACCCCGCTGGAAAAGTTCTCGATGACGACGTCGCTCTGTGCTATCAGACGCTTGAGGATGGCCATCCCGTCCGGGTGGCGCGCGTTCAGCAGGATGCTCTTCTTGTTGCGGTTGAAGTAGTTGAAAAACCCGGAATTGTTCAGCGTCGGGGCGTCGCCCACGATTGGACGGCCGATGCGGATGGCGTCCACTGCCTGCTCGTGTTCGACACGGATCACGTCGGCGCCAAAATCGGCGAGCACACGCGTCGCCGTAGGCCCGGCGATGATCCATGTGAGGTCGCATACGCGGACGCCAGCGAGGGGGAGATCGGCCATGGCGCCGATTCTACGCGAGCGGCGCCGGCGTTGCAGGCAGTGTGTTAGCGGCGGAAGTTGCTGAACCAGCTGCTCCACGTCGCGATCGCGGGCAACGCCACGATCCCGGCCACGACCCCTGCCCCGATGCCCGCGCCGGCGATCGCCAGGCGCTTCTGGGCACCGGCGAGCCTCGGCCGGTGCGGCTTTGTCCATTCCTCTCGCAGCAGCCCCGGCACCCGCCAGATATAGAAGACGACGTGGACCGTCGTCACAGCGAACCACACATAGAAACTGGCCTTGTGCCACTCGATCAGCGAGCCGCGCGCCGCTGGCCCCACGATGAGCAGCGCTATCCCCGTCCCCACGACCGCGAGTGTCGAGACAACAAGGACTGGCGCCAGTGCCCGCAGGAGTGGTTGCGGCGGCCCCTTCTTGCGATAACCTGGGGAGCCGGAATAGTAGCGGAAGAACCGGTATCCGGTGCTCCCGAGCTTCACGGACAATGGGCCGACAAGCATCACACCGATGAAGGCGTGCAGCGTGAACAGCTGCCGTACCTGCAGGATGGTGACCCCTTCCGCTGCGAGCAGGACGAATAGCACAGCCCCGGCCATTGCGGTTAGGCGTTCGTTGCCCAGGGCTCCAGGGTCGCGCTTGCCTTCGGTCCGGCCCGTTGCCAGCGTCTGATCGGCCGGCAAAGAGCGCGCGCGTAGTGCCATCTCCGCCTCCGGCTCCTTGCGCCGGAGCCAGGGCTGAGCGTAGCCGCTCGAAATTAGAATTCGATGAGAATCGGGAGATGCAATGCGGCGGACGCGATCGAGGTCAGGTCCAGCGCTCGGCCCAGGCAGCGAGTTCGGCGACTGCCGGTTCGAGCGCACGGCCCTTGTCCGTGAGGTGATATTCGATCCTCACCGGAGTCTCCGGGAATACCCGGCGTTCGATGAGACCCTCGCTCTCGAGCTCCTTCAACCGCTCCGAGAGGAGCCGGTCGCTGAGCCCCGGGACCGCCGAGGCAAGGTCGCTAAAGCGCACCCGACCAGCGAACATGGCCCGCAGGATGGCACCGCTCCAGCGCCGGCCGATGAGCTCGACGGCGTGATGGAACCGTGGACAGAAGGCGCTGATCAACTCTCCATCGACTGGCGCCAGTCCCTCGGCGTGGGCTGATAACGTAACCATAGCCAAAGTGTACACCATCTGTGCTTACTTCGTGTAAGGTAGTTCACAGAAGAGCCACCAACCGTGGCCGTTGTGAGGTATCGAATGTCCATCCCCGTCGCCCGTCTCAATCACGCCGTCCTCTATGTCCGCGACCTCGATCGTTCCGTCGCGTTCTATCGTGACGTGTTCGGTTTCGAAGAAATCGCCCGTGAAGGTGGCCAGATGGCGTTCCTCCGCGCCGGCGGGTCCGGCAACCATCACGACCTCGGCCTCATGGCCGTCGGGCCCACTGCGCCTCGACCACCGCGCGGCGCCACCGGCCTCTACCACCTGGCGTGGGAGGTCCCGCAAATTGCCGACCTTGAAACGGCCCGGACGCTGCTGGCAGAAGTGGGTGCACTGACCGGCCAGAGCGACCACGGAGCCACCAAGTCGCTCTACGGCGCTGACCCCGATGGCAACGAGTTCGAAGTGATGTGGCTCGTGCCCCGCGAGCAGTGGGGCGAATACGACCGCCGTGCGGTGGTCCAACCGCTTCACCTGGAACGCGAATTGACGCGTTTCGGCAACTGAGGCGGAGCGCGCCGATTGCCTGCCGTGGTGGCGGTCACTTCTGCCAGAAAGGTGACACCGCACCACGGCGCGCCAGCTCGGCGCGGAGGTCGAGCATCGCCGTGTAGGTGGCGATCACAAACACGTCGCTTGCGGCTGCCGTGCCGGCCACAATTGTGTCCAGGAGCACCGCAGGGTCGTGCGTAACGGCTCGCGGTGGTGGCCAGCCGGCGTACTTGAGACGGAGAGCGATGTCCTCGGCGCGGTCGCCACCGGCCCAACAGGCGGCAGCCCGTCCGGCGAGCAACTCGTAGTCGACATCCCAGATCCAGCTCACGTCCTGGCCATCGGCGAAGCGGTCGTTCAGCATCAGCGCGAGGTTGAGTTCTGGCACCGGCAGTTCCAGGTCGCTCAGGAGACGAATCACCTGGTTTGCACCGGCCGGGTTCTTGCAGAGGAAGAGCCGCAGCTTGCGCCCGCCATACTCGATTCGTTCCTGGCGGCCGAAGGCAGCGGGCGCGTGCGAAAGCCCAGCAGTGATTGCCCCCGGTGCGAGCCCCAATACTCGGGCGGTGGCGATCGCTGCGAGTGCGTTGTAGACGTTGTAAATCCCGGTCACTGGCATCGTCACTCGCCCCACGCCGTCGAGTTCGAAGCTCGCTGCGTCCAGCGCAAGCCGGACAGCGGAGGCGGATGTCGCGGTCGCTGGCCGCTTGCGGCCGCAGCCGGTGCACTGCCAGTAGCCGATGTGTGCGAAATAGCGCCGCTCATAGCTGAACGTCCCGCCGCACGCGCGGCACCAGCGCGCATCGAAGGCCCCGCCCGCCCCGGTCGCGAAGGCGGCATCGGCGAGCCCGAACCAGTGGATTGGCCCCTCCCAATCGAGCGAGAGCTCTGCCACGGAGGGGTCGTCAGCGTTGAGCACGAGCGTGGCATCGCATGGCGCGGCCCGGAGCGCGGCACGCCAGAAAGCGGCGACGGTATCCACCTCGCCGTAGCGGTCGAGCTGGTCGCGGAAGAGATTGGTGAACGTGATCACCTTCGGGTGCAGCGCACGCGTGGCAGGCGGCAGCGTTGCCTCATCCGTCTCGAAGAGCCCGAACACATCACGGGCGTGGGGGATGGTGCCGGCTGGCGCCGCCGCGGCGATCAGGGCCGTGGCAATGCCGCGCATGAGGTTCGAACCTTCGCGATTGTTGACGTAGGGGACCGATGCCTCCCGCAGGCAACCGGCGAGCATGCGCGTGGCCGTCGTCTTGCCATTCGTGCCGGTAATCAGGACGCAGCCGCGGCCCAACTGGCGTCCGAGGCGTGCGGCAACGTCCGGCGCGATCTTCTCGGCAACCAGCCCGGGGATGGCGGTGCCCCCACCGCGCCGGAGCGCGCGCGTGGCAATCCCGGCAGCCTTTCCGGCAGATACCGCGGCGGCGAGACGAGGATCCACATGTCACACCGTACAGAGGGCCAGCGAGACGAGCGAGGAGGCTGTGCCCCCTGTTTTCGGCGTAGAGCCACGGCCCGCGCTTCAGCGCAGCCGGAGCTCGGCCGCTCCCGCCGCGACTGCCGATGGCCGCCGGCTGCTCTGACGCCTGGCGGCACGCCGTGCGCGTGCCACGAGGAGTGTGACTAGCCACAGGTAGACACCAGTCACGCCGGCGAACGCGATGGCGGCATAGGGCGGCAGCTGGACCACGAAGCCCACGAGGGCACCAAATCCGGCCGCCGCCACGATTGTCGCGGCGAGCGTTGCCGCCAGGCCCCGGCCGGAGATCGCGTACAAGGCGCCATAGGCGACGACAGCGTAGCCGGCGAAGCTCAAGATTCGGAGGGTGTCGGTCATGGCGGGTGTGTCCTCCCAACAGGCGGAGGTGATGGTCCTACATAGAAGTTCGGACGGCGGGAGAGCCGCCTGAAGCTCGATCCGCCCTAACGGGTGAGGCGCCACCAAGCGCCAGGGCTGGCCACGGGCCGCGCCGCCACCAGGTCCACGCGCTTGATCTGGCCACCGCTGCTGGCGGTGAGCGTGCCGATTTTCGTCCCTGCCGCCACGGGCGCGTTCACCGTGTCGAACGCCACCGAAACCTCGACCGCCGTCCCTGCCCATGCCTGCAGGTCGATGCTGCTGTCGGCGACGGCGGGCGTCGCTCCGCCCCACGCCGAGGTGAAGTCAGCCACGGTCTGGCCCTTTGAGACGACATGCGCGCTTGCCAGGTGTGCCGGCACGGCTGCGAGCAGGTCATGGGCCGCGGTAGCCGCCGCCGCGAGATTCGTCTGCCCCAGCACCGCGCCCCAGATGACGCGGCCGTCCTTCCCTTTTTCCGCGAACACGAGGCATCCGCCAGCCTGGTCCGTCTCACCGGTCTTCACGCCGATGATGCCCGCCTGTTGGAGCAGCGGGTTCGTGCTGAGGACCACACCAATCCCGGCAAGGGTCACCTGTTGCTTCGCCACGATCTCGGCGAAGACGGGCACTTTCATGGCCGCCTGGGCGAGCACCAGGAGGTCTGCCGCGGTGGAGGTGGTCTGGGGAGAATATCCGGAGGAATCATCGAAGTGCGTGTGCGTCAGCCCCATGGCGGCGGCGCGCGCGTTCATCTTCGCCACAAACGCACTCTCCGAACCGGCGTCCCACGCCCCGAGGATCTCGGCGAAATTGTTGGCGCTCGGGATGAGCAGCCCTTCGAGCAGCTCCCGCTCGGTGAACTGCTGCCCAACGCTCACGCCCAGCACCGACTGGTTCAGCTTGAGCTCCTGGCGATAGGCGTCCACATCTGGCTGCGTGATTGTAAGGGCGGGCCCGGTCGTGCCTGGGGCCAGCGGGTGACCTTCGAGGATGAGCAGGGCCGTCATCATCTTGGCCGTGCTGCCGATCGCCTGCGGCTTCCCGCCGGGGTTGTGTTCCGCCACGATCCCGAGCCCATCGACGGCGATGGCGGCCTGCCCTTGCGTGGGCCATGGCATCGATGTGGCCGCCGGTGCGACGGCGATCCGGCTGGGGAGCGCCAGGGCAGGTGCGAGCGCGGGCACCGAAGACGCATATCGTGAAGCGCCCACGCCGGCGACGACCGAGAACACCACGACCGCGAGGGCGATCGCCGCGAAGGCCGGAGAGGCAACGTGGATGCGTGCCCCACGCCCGCCGGCGGAGCGTTCATTCGCGCGGTCCGTCACCGGCGAAAGGCCCTCGGCGTACAGGTGCGGGACGGTAGGAATAGCACAGGCTTCGCCATAACCGCGGCCAGCATACGGGAGGAACGCCTCACGGGCAGCCTGCAGGAGTAAAAGCGCGTTCACCGCCATGCGCCATTGCGGTCCCCCGGCATCCTCTTCCTTCTCCCGAAAGTGCCTGCGCGGGCACGAAATGACCCGGTGCGTTAACCCCGGCGGGGTACGGCGCGTTACATCGTTCGTGCGATGCTAACTTCACCTTCGCGTTAAGGTGTGCTATTCTGCACCTCCTGGGGGGCCCGTGCGTTACCTTATTCGACTGCTGCATTTCTTCAAACCGTATAAGTGGCAATTCACCCTCGCCTTCACCACCGTGCTGCTCGCCGGCGCCTTCACCATGGCCAGTCCGCTGCTCATCGGCTACGCGATTAACTTCGGTCTCCACCCCACCGGCAGCGGCGCCACCACTGTGCTGCACGGAAACGAAGGCCTCCTCGTGCTCGGCTGCCTGGGCATCGTTGTCCTCGCAATCGGCCGGGGCATGTCGCTCTTCGGCCAGCAGTACCTGGGCGAGGCTATCGGCCAGAAGGTCGCCTACGACATCCGCAACGCCATCTACGACAACCTCCAGCGGCTTTCCTATGCCTACCACGACACCGTCCAGACCGGGCAGATCATGTCTCGCGTCACGCAGGACGTCGAAGGCATCCGGATGTTCGTCTCGATGGGCTTCCTCCGCTCGCTCTACATCGTTGTCGTGCTCACGATCTCGATTGTGGGCATGTTCATCATCAGTTGGCAGCTCGCACTCGTTTCGATCGTCACCCTCCCCTTCATGGCCTGGCGCTCCTTCGTCCTGGCGCGGACGGTACGTCCAGTCTGGCTGCAGGTGCAGCAAAGCCTCGCCGAAGTGACGCGCGTCGCCGAAGAGGCCCTGACGGGCATCCGAGTTGTCAAAGCCTTTAGCCGTGAAGACTTCGAATCCGAAAAGTTTCACGCCGCCTCACGAGGCCAGGCCGACTTGAGCTACACCGCCTCGCGCATCATGGCCGTCAACCAACCGGCTCTCACGGGCCTGGGCTCGCTCCAGATCGCCATCACGGTGGGCGTGGGTGCGTGGATGATCACCCAGGGCACACTGAACGCTGCAGACCTGCTCACCTTCGCGCTCTGGCTCAACCTCCTGCAGCTTCCCGTGCGCACCATGGGCTTTGCGCTCACCTTCGTGGCCCGTGCCATCTCCAGCGGCGAGCGTATTTTCGAACTGCTGGACGCACAATCGGCAGTGCAGGAAAAGCCGGATGCGAAGCCCATCGAAAACGTCCGTGGCCACGTCCAGTTCGAAGGTGTCGCGTTTGCCTACAACAACCTGAGCGCGGTGCTCCAGGGCGTCGACATCGACGCCACACCCGGCAAAGTCATCGCCCTCCTTGGGCCCGCTGGCAGCGGGAAGTCCACCGTTGTCAATCTCATCCCCCGTTTCTATGACGTCACCGAGGGCCGCATCACCATCGACGGGACCGACGTCCGTGATGTGACGTTGGACTCGCTCCGCAAGAACATCGGCATCGTCCAGCAGGATGTCTTCCTCTTCATTGGCACCATCCGCGACAACATTTCCTATGGCCGCCCGGAAGCAACGCAAGAGGAGATCGAGAGTGCCGCGAAGGCTGCGCGCATCCACGACTTCATCACCAGCCTGCCCTATGGCTATGACGAATGGGTCGGCGAGCGGGGCGTGACGCTTTCCGGCGGCCAGAAGCAACGCATCGCAATTGCGCGCACGCTCATCATGGACCCGCGCATCCTCATCTTCGATGACTCCACCGCGAGCGTGGACACACAGACGGAGTTCCTCATCCAGCAGGCGCTGCAGGAGCTGATGAAGGGCCGCACGACCTTCGTCATCGCCCAGCGGTTGCGCACGATCATGCGAGCCGATGAGATCGTCGTGCTCGACCGTGGGCGCGTGGTGCAGCGCGGCCGCCACGAAGAACTGCTGCGTGAAGAGGGCCTCTACCGCCGGATCTACGACCTCGAACTCAAGGACCAGGAAGAAGCGCTCGGCCACGTTGTCGCCGAAGCTGGCCCCGCCCAACCCGCCGCAGCACCCGATGCCTCGCCGGCACTATCAGCCCATGCTCGCAGCATGCGCCCAAACGAGGAGCCGCCATCGACTTTGCGCCCGGCCGGTGCCACGAGCGTCGGCGGAGGTGCAGCGTGAACAAGCCGACGACAACCGGCCGGAAAATGGCCACCATCCAGCGGCCACGGCTCGCTTCTGAAAGGGGACGCTGATGTTTGGTGGTGGCGCCGCAGCAGGCGGCTGGAGTTCAGGTATCGGCGGGCAGGCGATGGGCCCACGCGCCGGCCGCAATTCCGACGGCTGGGACGACGAATATCTCGGCAAAGCCTATGACGCCGAAGTCGTCCGCCGCGTATGGCCCTATCTCCGCGAGTTCAAGCTTCGGGCGGCGCTCGCATTCGCGATGATGCTCGTCGCTGCAGGCACGGCCTTCGTACAACCGCTGATTGTTGGCTTCGCGGTGACGGCCGGAGTCAAAGGCGACGCGACCCGCGTTGAGTGGCTCTGCGGCACCATGGTTGCCGTCGCCATCCTGCAATGGCTGTCGTCCTACGTCCAGCAGATCACGACCGCCTGGATGGGGACGCGCATTCTCCTCCGCCTGCGCTCCGAAATGTACGACCACATGGTCGGCCTTTCCCTCTCGTTCTACGACGAGATGGAAGTCGGCCGCATGATCAGCCGCCTCACCAGCGACGTCCAGGTTGTCCAGGACCTCCTCACCACCGGCTCCCTGACATCCATCTCCAACACGTTCGGCGTCTTCGTCGTGGTCGGGATCCTTCTGTCGCTCGATTGGGAGCTGGCGCTCATCACCTTCGCCGTGGTGCCACCGCTCATCCTCGTGATGGTCTGGTGGTCGCGACATGCACGGAAAGCGTTCATGGACGTGCGCATTAAGTTGAGTGCGCTCTATGGGACACTCGCGGAAAATGTCTCGGGCGTGCGCGCTGTCCAGTCCATGTCCCGCGAAGGCGAAAACAGCCGCCGCTTCGATGCGTTGAACCAGGACAACCGCAACGCGAACATCTGGGCGGGCTTGCTGAGTGCGGCCGTCATGCCGGTCATCGAACTCACGGCCGCCACTGCCATCGCCGCCGTGATTATCGTTGGCGGCATCCGCGCCCTCAATGCCAACACCGTCGACGTCCCCGCTCTCCTCGGGCTGCTGACCGCGTTCATCCTCTACGTCAACAACTTTTTCAACCCCATCCGC